>OAPM01000047.1_pt1 | contig 10204 bp, 11 predicted proteins | sample 1470761 | NCBI WGS metagenome assembly OAPM01 (sample SAMEA3275546, study PRJEB22092) | marine metagenome | biome: ENVO:00000447; feature: ENVO:00002042; material: ENVO.00002110 | collected 2014-06-21T11:05:00+00 | depth 0 m | reverse complement strand
GCGCTTAATTGGAACACTTCTATCAGGTCTCAGCTATCAGATTGGTGGTGTTGGCGCGTGTCTAGGCGTTGCCGCATCAATGTTAGTTATATCGGCACTTGCAGCTTCTCGACTAAAATCTTCCTAACGCTAGCATTGCCCATGCCGTTTATATATGGCAAGAAGCAAGCAATACGACGCTTCATAAGAGTTTGACATGACAGATTATGCTACCCGCCGCACGATGATGGTTGATACGCAAATTCGCCCTTCAGATGTGACCAAGTTTCCGATCATTTCAGCAATGCTTTCCGTCCCGCGCGAAAATTTCGTTCCGCGTGACACGCGCGAAACGGCTTATATGGGGGATAATATCGGTTTGGGGGGAAATCGCACGATCCTAGATCCGCGCACATTTGCAAAAATGCTAGATGCACTAGATATCCAACCAACTGATTTCGTGTTAGATATTGGGATGGGGTTGGGTTATTCGGCAGCTGTTTTGTCACAATTGAGCGAAGCAGTTGTGGCCGTAGAAGATGATCAGACGCATTTCGATGAGGCAACTGAAGCACTAAATGATATTGGCGCAGACAACGTTATTGCGCATCATGGCGCGCTATCAGAGGGCGCCGCAGAGCACGGACCCTATGATGTTATTGTGATCCAAGGCGCAGTTGAGCACGTACCTGACACAATAGTTTCGCAACTGAAAGATGGCGGCAAAATTGCCTGTCTTTTCGCAGAAGGCGCGCTTGGGACAGTGAAAATTGGCTATAAACTTGACGGACGTGTGGATTGGCGCGCATCCTTTAATGCAGGTGCTCCGTTACTGGATGGGTTCCAACGTCATCGGGGCTTTGCATTATAACAATAGTCTTGGCGCATTTCTGCCAGGTGTTTTTTAAAAAGGTGTGAATTTATGCGAATGCGTTTTGGGATGAAATTATCGGTTCTGGCCGTATCTGCGTTGATCGTTGGGGCGGGGGCCGTATCTGCAGATACACTTCGCCAAGCGTTAACCAAAGCGTATAACAATTCAGGACTGCTTGAACAAAATCGTGCTGTGTTGCGCGCCGCAGACGAAGATGTGGCACAGGCTGTTGCAACCTTGCGCCCTGTGTTTAGCTGGAGCGCTGGTATCACGCATAATTTTGGCAGATCGCTTGACCCAATCACAGGTCAATTAGTGAATACAGATAGCACATCACGATCACTTGCCTTGTCTGCTGAAATGACGCTCTATGATGGCGGCGCGAATAAATTTGCAATAGAAGCGGCAAAAGAAACCGTTTTGGCCACGCGTCAGTCATTGATTTCAATTGAACAAACCGTTTTGTTAGATGCTGTACAGGCCTATATGGATGTGCGCCGCGAAACCGAAACAGTTGCGCTTCGTCAAAATAACTTGCGCGTTATCCAACAAGAATTGCGTGCCGCCCAAGATCGGTTTGACGTTGGCGAAGTTACAAAAACAGATGTGGCCTTGGCAGAAGCGCGGCTTGCCTCCTCGCTTGCACAGCTTGAGGCGGCCAAAGGGGCGCTAAAACAAGCCAAAGCGCGCTACACCCAAGCGGTTGGTGTAAAGGCGAACGGCCTCTCTACTCCTCCCAGTTTGCCGAAACTGCCGACGTCGGTATCTGCGGCGCAATCTGTTGCAGTGCGCAACCATCCTGCGATGCGCCAGATTCAGCACACGATAAAATCGGCTGATTTGAACATTGCGCGTGCAAAGACTGCAACTGGGCCAAGCGCAACGCTGCGTGGGTCATATGGATTAAGCAATCGCGATAGTGGGAAAACGACAGAACCTGGTTCTATTTCGATAAACATTGGTGGCCCGATTTACAGCGGTGGAAACATTCCTTCGGTCATCCGCAAAGCGCAAGCGCAAAAAGAAGCCCAGGTTGCCAATCTGCATGTCAGCAAGCGCCAGATTGAACAGGCAACGGCGACATCATATGCCTTGCTGGACATGGCGCGCGCAAGTCGCAAGGCCACAGAAGAGCAAATTCGAGCATCCCAAGTTGCCTTTGATGGTACGAAAGAAGAGGCGACATTGGGTGCGCGAACAACATTAGATGTTCTAAATGCCGAGCAAGATTTATTGAATGCCAAGGCAAACCTTATTTCTGCGCTTGCGGATGAACAGGTTGCCGCGTATCGCCTGTTGGCGCAAATGGGGCAGCTGACAGTTGATCATTTGAATTTACCCGTCCAAAAATACGACCCGGCTACCTATTATAATCATGTGAAGAATGCGCCTGCGGCGAGTGATCAAGGCAAAGCGTTGGACCGGGTTCTAAAGGCGCTTGGCCAAAATTAACCTTGTTGGTTGTCTAAAACTAGATTGACAGGTATCCTGGTGTGGAAAGTTGGGTTAACACTAAATGTCCGGATCAATAGAAAGAACAGCGTCAGAAGAGCTTTTGTCTTCTCTTAAGCGTATCGTATCTGAGGAGCCCACGCAGAAAGATAGTGTAAAATTAGTTTTGACACCGTCGCAACGTGTGGGGCTTGACCCAAAACCGCGCGCCCCTAGACCTTTAATATTGTCCCATTCACTAGAAGCGAAAGTCACTCAATTAGAAGAGATTATCGCGCGCACAGATGACGAATGGGAACCAGACGGAGATGATGACAGTGATTACGCAGGCGGCGTGACGTCAACCCTGGACTGGGAACGCGTCGCGGATGCTGCGCATGATGAATTTGATACGGTGCTGCCTAAAATCGCTGATGAAGAGATCCCAAATGTTTCAGATAAAGTGTCTGAAGTGGATCCGCTAAATGATGATGAAATTAACGCGCTAAAAGAGATCGTAGCAAAGATTGTTCGTCAGGAATTAAATGGTCATCTAGGCGAAAAAGTGACGGCTAAAATACGGCGTATGGTCCAACATGAAATCAAAGCTGTGTTAGAAGAATATTCAAAATAGAAAAAGCGCGGATTTTTACCCGCGCCTTTTTATCTGTTCAGCACTCTGCTTATGCAGCTTCGGCTTGCTGTGCTGCGTGACGGCGTTCGCTCTCTTCGCGTGATAGCGCAACAGATGTACGAACACCTTTTTCCACAAATTCCATCAAGCCCGCAACGACGCGCTCATTCGGATCAATACCCGCACAGGACAACACCTCTCTCCCATCACGTGAGCGCGCCCAACGTGCGATCTGATCAGGGCCATTGCCGTACTTTTTATCGTCCGCAATAGCATCGTCCAATGCTGCCAGTACCACTGCTGCAAACAGCTTGCGAGCCCGGTTTCCTTGTTCAGCGTTAAATGCAGTCGCGTCAACGAAATCAACCATTTGGTCGTCCTTTTGTATCTTGTCATTTTGGCGTAGCGATGCTTATGCCCGATAAAAATCGATTCGGGTAGGTTTATTTTGCATAACTGTCATGATGAAAATGCATACCTAATCTACACACAAGCGTGCTTGCCAACTTTTCTTGTACCAGATATAGGGGCCAAAGATGTAAATTCAACATTTAAACTAGGAACTTCGGATGCCAAAAATCAACGGAAACGAAATTCGCCCGAGCAATGTATTAGAGCATGATGGCGGTCTGTGGGCTGCAGTAAAAGTTGATCATGTAAAGCCGGGTAAAGGGGGCGCCTTTGCTCAGGTCGAGCTGCGCAACTTACGCACTGGTTCTAAGTTGAACGAACGCTTCCGCAGTGCTGACAAAGTCGAGCGTGTCCGGCTTGAACAGAAAGACCAGCAGTTCTTGTATGAATCTGATGGAATGTTGGTGTTTATGGATACCGAAACTTATGAACAGATTGAGCTTCCAGCTGAACTGTTGGGCGATCGCCGGCCATTTTTGCAGGACGGCATGACAATCGTTGTTGAATTTTACGAAGAAGAGGCATTGAATGCCACACTTCCGCAGAAAGTAACGTGTAAAATTGTAGAAACAGAACCAGTTGTAAAAGGTCAAACTGCCGCCAACAGCTTTAAACCTGCGATTTTGGACAATGGCGTTAAGGTCATGGTACCGCCCTTTATTGCACAGGACGAAGCCATTGTCGTAAACACCGAAACGATGGAATATTCCGAGCGCGCATAAACGTCGAAACGTGGGCCATTTGGCCCACTTTTTATTTTTCCCAAGTGACGGGTATGTCGTTGACGCCCAAATCAGCATCCGCACGATCAAACCGTAAATAGGCCAAAGCGTGTTTCCCAGAACTGGTATGCGTCCGGCCGATGATTTTTCCATTTGAAATCACATCCGCGTTTTCTGGGATGTCAGCATCTGCAATTAAGCGGACCAAGCCTTTTCTTAGGTCAGTTTTATGTTTCATTCGTGCGGTGACTTCTTGGCCAACATAGCAGCCTTTTTTGAAATCTACGCCATTTAAAGTTTCGAAATCCATTTCTAGAATATAGCTGTCCGCATCAAGTTCACGTCCCATTTCTGGGATTTTATGTTCCACGCGCAATGCATCCCAATCAATATCATTGGTATTATGATCCTCGCTCCCATAATGGCGCCATCCCAAGTTGGCATGCCGTGGGTCGGCTACAGCATTTAGTGGTGCATTGTCTAAACCGCGGGATACTATCAAATCGGTTTGTGAAATATCGACGTCTGCGCGTAGTTTGTACATATTTAGGCGCGGGATAAGCGTCGCAGAGGCATCGGCATCGACATCCAGCAAAATACTTTCCCCTTCTGCGATCAGAAAAAAGTCTGCAATGAATTTACCTTGGGGTGTCAAAAGCGCTGAATAAATCGGACCATCGTCAAGCCGTTTGACATCATTGGTGATCAAGTTTTGCAGAAATTTTCTGGCATCTGTACCTGAAATTCGAAACACCTTGCGTTGCATTTTTCTACCATTCTTATGCTATTTGCTTCATCACATATAAGGAGCAACCATTTGATTGGAAAGAGATGTCGCAAAAACTTAGTGTCGTTATCCCAACTCTGAATGCCCAACAGGTTCTGCCATCAACATTAGAGAGCCTGATGGAGGGTGTATTTGCGGATGTGATTGGTGATTTGGTCATTGTTGATGGGGGGTCAAATGATGCAACCGCCAAAATCGCCAAAGAGGTTGGTGCCAACTTTTTGTTGGAACAACCCTCACGTGGGGGGCAAATTTCAGCAGGTATTTCCATATGCAAATGTGATTGGGTTTTGATCTTGCATGCTGACACGCGTTTAAGCCGGGGGTGGGTGGATATCGTCCCGCGGCTGTCGGATCCTGAACGCGCATATTATTTCCAGTTACAATTTGATGCAGATGGTATGGCTGCGTGGTGGGTGGCTAAATGGGCAAACCTACGGTCCCGTATTTTTGCGTTGCCTTATGGAGATCAGGGGATACTCATCCACAAAAGCCTGCTCAATTCTGTCGGGGGATATCCGACGGAACCCTTGATGGAGGATGTTATTCTTGCCCGTGGGGTAGGGCGACATCTAACTGCCCTACCGATTAAGGTTACGACCAATGCCGACAAATACATTGCGCAAGGGTGGTGGCGCCGTGGGTTTTGGAACCTTGCCGTGTTGATCCAGTTTTTGTTTGGGGCATCACCAGAAGCCTTGTACAAAAAATACTATTCGTGATGTAGGCGTCGGTCCTGTAGGCGCAGAGTTCTGTCCATTTTCGCGGCTAAATTCGGGTTATGTGTTGCGATCAATGCACACAGGCCGGTTTCGCGCGCAATTTGAAGGATCAGATCAAAAACCTGAGCTGAGGTCGCTTCATCCAAGTTTCCTGTAGGCTCGTCTGCCAATAGTGTGCTGGGGTTATTTGCCAACGCTCTGCACAATGCCACACGCTGCTGTTCGCCCCCCGATAATTGCGATGGGCGATGATCTGCGCGTGCATGTAACCCCACCATGTCCAACAGGTCGCCAGCGCGTTTTTTCGCAGCGGTGGAATTTGTACCATTTGCTAATTGCGGCAGGATGATATTTTCCAGTGCACTGAATTCCGGTAAAAGATGATGGAACTGATAGACAAATCCAATATCTTGGCGCCGCGCTGCAGTGCGCCGACGATCATTTGTGCGTTCAATTGCCGTTCCATTCAAGTAAACATCGCCACTATCAGGCGTATCCAGCAATCCTGAAATATGCAAAAGCGTGGATTTTCCTGCACCTGAAGGCGCGACAAGCGCACTGATTTGACCTTTGAGGAGGGTTACGTTCACATCCTCTAGAACGCTGACCGCGTTAGCTGCTCCGGGGTTATATGATTTGTGGATCCCACGTAGTTCAAGCACAACATCATTCATAGCGAAGCGCCTCGACTGGGTTCATACGTGCCGCGCGTCGCGCGGGAAAATAGGTGACCCCAAAACTAAGCCCAAGGGACAGAGTAACCGCGGTAATCACGTCATCCAATTTTAATTCAGCAGGAATTTCATAAATTCCCCTTATTGACGGGTCCCAGACACCGCCGCCCGAAACATAGTTTACAAAGGAAAAAATCGTATCCACATAGATTGCAAACAGACACCCCAAAATGGTTCCCAACAGCGTGCCCAGAACACCAGTGAATGCGCCGCACAAAAAGAAAACGCGCAAAACAGCGCCTTCGCTTAATCCCATCGTGCGTAAAATTCCAATATCGCGCCCTTTATTTTTAACCAACATGATCAATCCTGAAACAATGTTCATGGATGCGATGGTGACAAGGATCGACATGATGATGAACATGACGTTGTCTTCGATCGTCAATGCGCGCAGATAATTTCCAGATGCATCTTTCCAACTCCAAAATTGAATATAGGGTGCAACCCGCGGGGCCATCTGCGCGATCACTTGTTCAACTTGATCTGGTTGCATCACCAGAACTTCAATTTCATCTGCACGATCCGCGCGATTGAAATAGTCCTGCGCAACTGTAAAGGGCATATAGACACGTACTTTGTCCATGTCATGCCGACCAGCAGAAAAAATGAATGCAACCGGGAATGATTTTACGCGTGGACTGGTGCCAAATGCGGTTTTAACGCCATCAGGGCTGATCAATTTGATTTGGTCACCCACGCCAACGCCCAACGCGCGGGCAACGCCAGAACCGATTGCAACGCCTGTTGCGAAATCTTCAACACGTCCAATCACGGTTTCTGGGTCTACGATCCGACGCAGGTCCATTAGGTCGTTTTGTGAAATTCCAAAAACTTCGACCCCAGCGTTTGTGCTATTTGCGTTGGCCATAACCTGACCTTTGATCAAAGGGGCCGCGCGCCGAACGCCCTTCACAGTTCGTAGAATACTTGTCAGTTCGGTGTAGTTCTTAATACTTCGGTCAACTTGGTTCTGGCCCGTCGTTTGGGGTAAACGATATACCGTGACATGTGCGTTTGCTCCTAAAACCGTATCCACGATTTCTGTGCGAAATCCCGAGCGCACAGCCAATGTTGCAATCAACGCAAACACAGCCAGCGTAATACCAACTAGGCTTATCCATGTCATCGTGCTTACGCCGCCTTCGGTGCGTTTGGAACGCAGGTAGCGCCATGCGATCATGAACTCGTATCTTGAAAATGGACGGGGTGCACCCTTCACATTCTGCTCCTTTTATCTTTGGTTCAACTTGCGCAGATCGCTTCAGATGGTCAAGTCGCCTTGGCAGATTTTCTCTGATGTCCTATAGATTGCCAAGAACACAGTCAGAGGTCAAAAAATGAGCAATCCAAGATATGCAAAATTGGTCCAAGGGTTACCCGCAACTGTTCCATTTGTTGGCCCCGAAACCCAAGAGCGTGATCGTGGATCCGCGTTCAATGCCCGTCTGGGTGCGAATGAAAATATTTTTGGCCCCTCGCCAAAGGCGATCGCAGCGCTGAACGACGCGGCGTCTGACATTTGGATGTATGGTGACCCCACCAGTTTTGATTTGCGCCAGGCATTAAGTGCGCATTTGGGGTGTTCAATGGGCAATGTTGTCGTCGGTGAAGGGATCGATGGGTTGCTGGGCTATTTGGTGCGTCTTCTTGTTGAGGCAGGCGATCATGTGGTCACGTCTGATGGGGCCTATCCAACCTTTAACTATCACGTGGCGGGGTATGGCGGCGTATTGCACAAAGTTCCCTATAGAAATGACAAAGAGGATTTGCCAGCACTGCTTGCCAAAGCGGCAGAGGTAGATGCAAAATTGGTCTATTTCGCGAACCCAGATAATCCGATGGGCAGTTGGACAACAGCTGCTGAAATTGAAGCCGCGCTCAATGAAATCCCGGCTGGGACAATATTGTTGTTGGATGAGGCTTATGTCGAATTTGCCCCAGCAGATGCAGTACCATCGATCGATATTGCAGACCCACGCGTCATTCGAATGCGCACATTTTCCAAAGCCTACGGCATGGCAGGGGCACGTGTTGGTTATGCTTTTGGCGAAAAGGATCTAATCACCAGTTTTGAAAAAATCCGAAATCACTTTGGAATGAACCGCGCTGCACAAATCGCCGCTATTGCCGCATTAGACGATGTTGATTGGCTGCACAAAACGATCGCGGACGTAGAAATCGCACGTCAGAAAATATCCCACATCGCGGCCGACAATGGTTTGATTGCGCTGCCCTCGGCCACAAATTTTGTCACGATTGATTGTGGTCGTGACGGGGATTATGCGCGGCGCGTTTTGGCACATTTGGTTGAACAAGGTGTGTTTGTGCGCATGCCCTTCGTCACGCCCCAAGATCGCTGCATTCGCATTAGCGCGGGACGCGAGCAAGATTTAGAGTTCGTCGCAGCCGCACTACCAAAGGCACTGGCTACAGCTTAGGCACCAGCAATGATAGTTGCGGCTGCGTCAATGGCACCTGAACCATGTGGAATGTCATTTGCGATCAAACCAGCTTGCACGGTTGACAGCATACCCAATATCATCTGCGCGTTGACATGCCCCATGTGACCAAAACGGAAAAATCCGTCGCCTTTCGGGTCTGCAGTTGTGGACATTCCAAGTCCGATCCCAAGTGTTAAGCCCGCATTATGTTGTGTCCATGTGCGTAAGTTTTTCGCATGTGGCATGCCCAGGTGTAGGGCCGTGACCGCAGTGCTGCGCAGGGCTCTGTCCTGAATGTTCATGCGCATTGGTCCACCATTGCCCCAGCAATCAATTGCGGCCCAAATGGCATTGGCCAATTTTTCGTGGCGGGCCCAGATGTTTTCGATACCCTCGGCCCTGATCATGTCCAATGCAACACGCAAACCATATAAATGATGCGTGGGTGCCGTTCCGCAGAAATAATGTGCCAAAATTTCTGGATTGACGCGTTGATCCCAATCCCAATACGAACTGACATACGGCAGTTGTTTTTGGCGTTCGCTGGCGGTGTCGTTGAAATACACAAATGCCATACCCGCAGGGACCATCAGCCCTTTTTGACAGGCGGCCACCATGACATCGACACCCCAAGCATCCATTTTGAATTCATCACACCCCAATGACGCCACACAGTCCACGCCTAATAAGGCATCAGATCCCAAGTCGTCTAATAATTTCCGAACAGGTGCGATTTCATTTTTCACCGAGGTTGAGGTGTCGACATGCGTCACCAAAACGGCCTTATAATAATCGCCAGGATGTGCCCGCAATGCCGTTTCCAACGCGTCTAAATCAATTGGGGATTGTGTGACACATTCGACGATATCCGCGTGAATACCCATAGCGCGTGCCATTTTGGCCCAGCCGTGCGCAAACCATCCAGTCGCAACCACCAATACACGATCGCCATGACATGCCATGTTCGCAAGCGCTGCTTCCCATGCGCCATGTCCGTTTGCAATATGCAATGCAACATGCCCGTTTGTCTGTGCCACATAGCGTAAATCTGGAACAAGCGTATGTGTTAGATCAACAAGTTCACCTTCGTATATATTGGGCGAAGCGCGATGCATCGCGCGCAAAACGGCCTCTGGAATGACAGAAGGTCCTGGGATAGCGAGGTATGTTTGACCGTTTGCAAGGTTCATGGGAATTCCTTTTGTTATATTACCAATCAATAGTCGGGATTTATGCAAGGTCAACATGGCTTGCGTTTGAAGTTATGAAACCTTACCTAGGTTGCAGACCGCGTATAGGGATCCATATGTTTAAAAAAATAGCTAATCGCTACTTTGCATTAGAACGCCACCTGCGTGTTTCATTTGGGAATGATATTGAAACGCGTGATGGACGGTTCTGGGCCCATGTTCATTTTCATTTAATGGATCATGCATTTTTTCGGGTATTATGGACAAACATGCGTGAAA
>OAPM01000046.1_pt1 | contig 10248 bp, 5 predicted proteins | sample 1470761 | NCBI WGS metagenome assembly OAPM01 (sample SAMEA3275546, study PRJEB22092) | marine metagenome | biome: ENVO:00000447; feature: ENVO:00002042; material: ENVO.00002110 | collected 2014-06-21T11:05:00+00 | depth 0 m | reverse complement strand
TTTTGCCATGCCTCAAATTCCATTTTTTAAATAACGTATCGCGTTGCATGCCGCGAACCAAGGGTCGAGATCGTAAAAAATTCTCTTATGACTGCATTTCAAAGCTAGATCAAAATAAACCGCCTCAATCGGTTTTCGGCAAAATCGCAGAAAATCAAGGATCGCATATGACCCGATGATTGCGAAACCACACAAACCAAAAGAAACGGCCGCATGATGCGGCCGTTATTGGTTTTATTCTGCAGGAACCGCATCCTGTTCAAGGGTCAGAGGATGCGGAATTTTATCCAACATCTCTTTCGGACAAACTTGAACAAAGTTCGCTTTTTCCAGATCCCAGTTGCGCAGGATTTCTGTACCCTTTGCCGAATTGGTTTCTGCAACATGACGTTGGATCAGACCCAGTAACTGGTCCTCCCAATGCTGCACAGAAACTGGACCTGTGACCAATGATTCCATGTTCAGCATGTCGTGGACTTGCCCTTCTGGATCATAAAGGTATGCCATACCACCTGTCATCCCCGCACCAAAGTTTGCACCAATCGTGCCCAGTATAACGGCAATGCCACCTGTCATATATTCACATCCGTTTGAACCGCAGCCTTCGACAACAACTTTCGCACCCGAATTACGAACACCAAAGCGTTCGCCCGCGCGTCCGGCAGCAAACAAATATCCGTCCGTCGCACCATACAACACGGTGTTTCCGATGATTGTGTTTTCCGCAGCCACCAGTGGGCTAACCATAGGTGGACGTACCGAAATGATTCCACCCGACAGACCTTTGCCAACGTAGTCGTTTGCATCACCCGACACTTCGATCTTTAGGCCAGGTGCTGCAAAGGCCCCAAGAGCCTGCCCCGCCGAACCTGTCAATTTCACGGTTAGGTGATCTGGTTGCAGGCTATTGCGCATCCCAAAGTTGCGCACAATATGGCTTGAGGTACGTGTGCCAACGGTACGATGCGTGTTTTGCACGGCATAGGACAGCTGCATCTTTTCACCGTCGTTTAGGAAACGCGCGGCATCACGGACAATTTCGGCATCCAATGTATCCGGAACCGCGTTGCGTGGGCGATCACGGTCATAATTGATGCTGTCTGATCCATCCACTTTGATCAACAACGGGTTCAGATCCAAATCGTCCAAGTGATCAGAACCACGGCTGACCTGACCCAACAGATCGGCGCGACCAATCACATCATCTAGTGAACGCGCCCCGATTGACGCCAAGATTTCACGAACCTCTTGCGCATAGAAGGTGATCAAATTGACAACTTTATCAGCATTGCCCGTGAATTTTTCACGTAGGGCTTCGTCTTGTGTACACACACCCACGGGACATGTGTTCGATTGACACTGACGCACCATAATACAGCCCATCGCAATCAATGCTGCGGTCCCGATGCCATATTCCTCAGCACCCATCATCGCAGCCATGACAATATCACGACCCGTACGCAGACCACCATCGGTGCGTAATGTGACGCGATCACGTAGGTTGTTCATTGCCAACACTTGGTGTGCTTCTGTCAGGCCCATTTCCCATGGCAAACCAGCAAATTTGATTGAGGTTGCAGGCGATGCACCCGTGCCACCATTGTGACCAGATATTAGAATAACGTCTGCTTCGGCCTTGGCGACACCTGCGGCGATGGTACCAACACCAGAGGCTGCAACCAGTTTCACAGTTACCTTACACCGTGGATTGATCTGCTTTAGATCATAAATCAACTGGGCCAAATCCTCGATCGAATAAATATCGTGGTGTGGCGGTGGTGAAATCAGTGTTACGCCCTTGGTCGAGTGACGCAAACGCGCGATCAAATCAGTCACCTTCATCCCAGGCAGCTGACCACCTTCACCAGGTTTTGCACCCTGTGCGACCTTGATCTCAAGCTCTTCACACTGGTTCAAATATTCGGCAGTTACACCAAAACGACCAGAGGCAACTTGTTTGATTTTGGCGGACGGATTGTCCCCATTGGGTTCTGGGTGGAAGTGCGCTGGATCTTCTCCGCCCTCACCACTGTCTGATTTCGCACCAATGCGATTCATCGCAACGTTTAGTGTTTTGTGCGCCTCTGGCGACAAGGCACCCAGTGACATGCCCGGTGTAACGAAACGTTTGCGAATGGAAGTGATGCTTTCCACTTCTTCCAATGGTACGGCTGCACCGATGGGTTTGATGGCCAATAGATCACGCAAGTGAATAGGCGGATTAGCCTGCATACGCTGACTATATTGTTTCCACAGGTCATAGCTTGCGCGGTTACACGCCGCCTGCATCATGTGCATTGTCTGCGCTTCCCACGCGTGGGTTTCACCAGTTTTACGGGATTTATAGAAACCACCGATTGGCAAAATTCCATCTGCCAGCCAACCAGCATTGTGAATTTCAACAGATTTCTTTTGGATGCCTGACACACCAATCCCAGAAATGCGGCTGATTAACCCTGGGAAATATTCCGCACACATCGCACGCGACAGGCCAACCGCCTCAAAGTTAAGACCACCACGATATGACGAGATGACCGAGATTCCCATTTTCGCCATGATTTTCAACAAACCTTGGTCAATGGCTTCACGATAGCGGCTCATCGCTTCGGTCAGCGGGCCGTTCAGCAATCCACGATCAATACGATCTGACAATGTATCTTCTGCCAGATATGCGTTCACAACGGTCGCACCACAGCCAATCAAAACAGCAAAGTAGTGCGGATCAATACATTCCGCAGAACGTACGTTCAATGAACAGAACGTCCGCAATCCCCGACGGGTTAGATGCGAATGCACAGCAGAAGTTGCCAAAATCATGGGCATTGCGGTATTACCTTTGCCCGATGCAATATCTGTAAGGACCAAATGCCCCGCACCTGAGCGCACCGCATCTTCGGCCTCGCTACGGATACGCTCTAGTGCGTCACGCAGCGCATTTTCACCAACACTTGGGTCAAAAGTACAGTCGATTGACACCATGTCAGAATTGAAATTTTCCACCAAAACGTCCCACTGGGCGTTTCCAACAAATGGGCTATCCAAAACCAAAATTTCAGTTTGTGCGCTGCTTTCATCCAACACATTTTTCAGATTTCCAAACCGTGTTTTCAACGACATCACACGATATTCGCGTAAACTGTCAATTGGTGGGTTCGTCACCTGAGAGAAGTTTTGACGGAAATAATGGCTAAGCGGACGATACTTGTTTGACAGAACCGCAGATGGGGTATCATCCCCCATCGATGCCAATGTTTCTTTTCCATCCTCTGCCATTGGGGCAAGGATTTGTTCAATCTCTTCAATGCTGTAGCCAGCCGCAATCTGACGTTTACGTAATTCTTCACCGCTGAATAATTGCTTTTCAGTGACTTGTGCCAGCGCGTCATTTAGATCTTTGATCTTGCCGACCCATTCGCCAAATGGCTGTGCAGCGGCCAATTTGTCTTTGATCTCGGTGTCATGGAACAATTTGCCTTCTGCCATATCCACGGCCAACAACTGACCAGGGCCAAGCGCGCCTTTTTCACGCACAATCGCCTCGTCTGTTGGCACCATGCCCACTTCGGAACCTGCAATCAACAAACCATCACCTGTGATGACATAACGCAACGGACGCAAACCATTGCGATCCAAACCCGCACAAACCCAGCGTCCATCTGTCATGGCAAGCGCCGCAGGTCCATCCCATGGTTCCATCACAGAGTTGCAATAGGAATACATATCACGCCATGCCTGCGGCAGATCCTTGGCCTGTTTTGACCAACTTTCTGGAACCAACATGGTTTTTGCCATCGGCGCATTGCGACCGGCACGGACCAATACCTCAAACACGGCATCCAACGCAGCCGAGTCAGATGACCCACCAGGAATGATTGGTTTGATATCTTCGGCCATATCACCAAACGCAGAGGACGCCATGCGAATTTCATGGCTCTTCATCCAATTAACGTTGCCCTTTAGCGTGTTGATTTCACCGTTATGCGCCAACATGCGGAACGGTTGTGCCAACCACCATTGTGGGAATGTGTTTGTTGAATAGCGCTGGTGATACAATGCAAACGCGGATTCAAAGCGTTCGTCCATCAGATCGGGATAGAACACAGCAACCTGTTCTGCCAGCATCATGCCCTTGTAAATGATGGAACGACACGACAGCGACGCGAGGTATAGACCATTAATGCCTGCTGCGGCGGCGGCTTTTTCAATACGACGGCGGATGACATAGAGTTCGCGTTCGAATGTCTCTTCATCAACACCTTTGCTGTTGGAAATTAGGATTTGTTCAATTTCTGGACGGGTCACGTTGGCTTTGTCACCCAGACAATCAACATCCACGGGCACGTGACGCCAGCCATAGATGAAATACCCCATGCGCAGAATTTCACTTTCTACGATAGTACGACATGTTTCTTGGGCACCGAAATCTGTACGGGGCAAAAATACCTGACCAACAGCGATCAATTCATCTTTGCGCGGTTCGTGACCTGTGCGACGCACCTGATCATAGAAAAACGGGACAGGGATTTGAACGTGAATACCCGCGCCGTCACCTGTTGCACCGTCTGCATCCACAGCACCACGGTGCCAAACTGCCTTAAGTGCTTTGATCCCATTTTCGACTACTTTACGGCTTGGCTTGCCATCAATCGAGACAACCAAACCCACCCCGCATGAGGCGTGTTCATACTCTTCACGGTAAAGTCCGTTTTCCGACATCCATTGGCGCTTGGCTTCTTCTGCGGCGACCCAGTTTTCATCAAATTTTGTCATTTCAGTCTCCCAAGGCGCATAGCACCCTATTAGGTAATTTTTAACGTTTGCACCGACGTCATACCGACGCGATACCGACGTGAAACATATGGTTATTCAGCTGCGATTGTTTGTTTGGATTCCAGATCCGCGATGATGGCATCTGCGGCCTCGCGCCCATCGCGGATTGCCCACACAACAAGGGATGCACCACGTACAATATCGCCCACCGCATAGACACCCTCAAGATCTGTGCGACCCGTGCCATATTCCGCCTTGATCGTTCCCCAGCGGCTGACTGGCAATTCGGGTTGATCCCAAAGTGTCGGTAAATCTTCTGGCATGAAACCTAGGGCTTTTACCACAATATCGGCTTCGATCAAAAATTCGCTACCCTGCATAACCTCGGGTGTGCGACGACCCGAAGCATCAGGCGCACCAAGGCGCATGCGCTGTGCAACAACACCCGTTACCTTGCCCGTTTGCTGACCTGGGTTTGCAAAATCGGTAACATTATTATCTGATACAAAACCCAACGGCGCAGATAGCCATTCGAACACTGCGCCCTCTTCTTCAGCGTTTTGCACTTCACGCTGTGATCCAGGCATGTTGTCACGGTCACGGCGATACATCACTGTTACCTTTTCAGCCCCTTGACGAAGCGCTGTGCGCGCGCAATCCATCGCTGTATCTCCACCACCAATAACAACCACGCGTTTGCCTGCTGCATTCAGAGTGCCGTTATTATGTTCTGGGACATCATCGCCGAAATTCGACTTATTCGATGCGGTCAAGTATCCCAATGCCTGAACGTTACCTGTCAGATCGTTACCATAGGTGCTGTCGTCCAACTCGCGCAGTTTATATACCCCTGTCGCGATCAGGATCGCATCATGTTTTTCACGCAATTCTTCGAATGAAATGTCCACACCAATATTTGTGTTCAACTGCATATCTATGCCGCCTTCTGCAAACTGATTTGTGCGGCGCTCAATCACATATTTTTCCAATTTAAAGGCCGGAATTCCGTAGGTTAACAACCCACCCATGCGATCATATCGGTCATAAACGGTCACTTGATATCCAGCGCGGCGCAAACGATCTGCGGCGGCCATGCCACCTGGACCTGCCCCGATGATACCGATGCTTTGCGTCAATTCAGCAGCGGGTGATATGGATTTTACCCATCCATTTTCCCAGGCCGCCTCAGTGATATATTTTTCAACTGCACCAATTGTTACGGTTTCATGGCCCGATTGCTCGATTACACAGTTACCTTCACACAAACGGTCTTGTGGGCAGATGCGTCCACACACCTCGGGAAAGGTGTTTGTCATCTGCGATGTTTCATAGGCCTCTTGCAGACGCCCCTCGGCAGTCATACGCAACCAATCTGGGATATTGTTATGCAACGGACAATGCGACTGGCAATACGGTACACCACATTGGCTGCAACGGCTTGATTGTTCTTTGGCCTTTTCCGCCGCGAACTCAGCGTAAATTTCGTTAAAATCTTTGTTGCGCGTCTCTGCTGCACGCTTTTGCGGCATTTCGCGCTCGATTTTTACAAATTTCAACATTGGCTGTTTTGCCATAATTGCCTCCTAACTGAGTTTCCAGCGCCGTTTACACCATCTGCAAGAGTAATAAAAGTCATTAATGCTGACCTATTATTGTAAAATTCATTCTAAATGCGTATTCATAGGCATGTATACATCTTATATTATGTCCGTTTCGGACCTAATATAAGAAATGCAAAATCCGGCATTCTAGCGTATATCCAATAAAAAACGCAGTAACGGACAAATTATGACCCTATTTAATCTAATAATTATTTCAATAATTCAGGGCATTACGGAATTTTTGCCAATTTCATCAAGCGCGCATTTAATCCTGCTTCCGCAAGCAGTTGGTTTTCAGGACCAAGGTCAAATCATTGACGTTGCAGTACACTTGGGGACGTTGATCGCCGTCGTTCTCTATTTCTGGGAAGATGTTAAAAATGCATTATTTGGATTTTTGGGACTGTTCAAAGGCAAGTTACATACCCGAAATGCACATTTGGCATTGGCACTGATCATCGCAACGATTCCCGCAGTCATATTTGGCGCGATCCTAAAACTCAGCGGGGCATCTGACGCGATGCGTGACAGTATTGCAATCATCGGATGGACCATGCTGTTGTTTGGTATTCTGCTTTGGTGGGCGGATACCAAAATGCCAATGCAGCGGCAGGCTGAAACATGGACGTTCAAACATGCGCTTATCCTTGGATTTTGGCAGGCCCTTGCACTGATTCCTGGAACCTCACGATCTGGTATCACAATCACAGGTGCCCGCATGTTGGGTTATAAACGCATCGATGCCGCGCGACTATCCATGTTGATGTCAATTCCAACAATCCTTGCGGCAGGAGGAATGGAAACTTTAGACATCATTGGTCAAAAATCATCTGTGCCTATGGGTGACATTTTACTGGCAGTTGCATTTTCTGCGATCGCTGCATTTGTGGCATTGTCGTTCATGATGCGCTGGTTAAAGAGCATCAGCTTTACCCCTTATGTCATTTATCGCGTGGTTCTCGGCATTGGTTTACTGGGGTTGGCGTATTTATAACGTTTGTGTTATTGCGATTTCCACGCAAAAGTGTGGTTGCGGCAAAGGAAAGAGCAGATGGCAAAAACAGTTTTGGTTCTAAACGGTCCTAACATCAATATGCTGGGCAAACGTCAGCCCGAAGTATACGGGCACGAAACACTTGCCGATATTGAAACAAACTGCGTGAACATTGGTGCCAGTTTGGGTTTATCAGTGACCTGTAAACAGTCAAATTATGAAGGCGAACTGATCACCTGGATCCAAGAGGCGCGCGAAGAATTCGACGCCATAGTTATAAACCCAGCAGCCTACAGCCATACATCGATCGGCATTTTGGATGCGCTACATGCATTCGAAGGTGCGGTGATCGAAGTGCATATTTCAAACATCCACAAACGCGAAGAATTCCGTCATCATTCATATGTTTCATTACGCGCAGATGGGATTGTGGTCGGCTGCGGAACGCATGGTTACGACTTGGGCCTACGACAAGCCGCACATTTACTATCTAAGTAAATCAGGCACGGCGCAAACGCAGCGCATTACTGAGCACGCAAATTGATGAAACCGCCATGGCGGCACCCGCAAGCATAGGGTTTAGCATGCCAAATCCGAACGGCACCAATACTCCTGCTGCAATTGGGATCAACACAACATTATAGCCAAAGGCCCAAATCAGGTTTTGTTTGATGTTCGCCATTGTGGCCTGTGCCAATTTTTGTGCAACCAAAACACCCGCGGGATCCCCACCAACCAGCACCACATCACTGCTTTCAATGGCAATGTCGCTGCCTGTTCCAATCGCGATCCCGACATCTGCCTGCGCCATGGCGGGGGCGTCATTGACGCCATCACCCAAAAACGCAGTGATCCCATGTGATTGCTGCAGGGATTTGACAAGATTGGCTTTATCCTCGGGCAATGTTTGAGCGTGAAATTTGGAAATCCCCAACTGATCCGCAACGGCCTTGGCCGACGCGTACTGATCACCTGTTATCATCACAGGTTCGATGTTTCGATCTTTCAGCGCCTGTATCAACGCAGGCGCTGCCGGATGAATTTCATCATGCACTGCATAAATACCAATAACATCGCACCCCTTTGCGACATAGATCAACGAGGCCATGTTTGGATCAACCACATCTGGAATTGAAATACCCGCCTCGGTCATCATTGAGGATGATCCAATGCGCCAGATAACGTCCTTTATCCTGCCCTTGACGCCACGCCCACGTTGCACGCTGAAATCGTGCACGTCCTGCAAAATTGCGCCATTGTTTCGCGCCATTGCATCCATCGCCTTGGCAATCGGATGGGTACTGCGGGATTGAAGCGAGGCCAGCTCAGAGGCATGTTCGACACTCTGATATACAATTTCAACACTGGGGCGACCCATCGTAAGTGTACCCGTTTTATCCAGCGCAATCGCTTTGACATCAGCCAGCAGTTGCAAACCGTCACCACGTCGAAACAAAACACCCATATCTGCAGCACGCCCCGATCCAACCAAAATCGAGGTGGGCGTCGCAAGGCCTAATGCACAAGGACAGGCAATAATCAAAACACTGACCGCAGCTATGATCGCCGAATTCACCCCCACGTCCGGCGCCAGAACCCGCCAACCCAAAAACGTTAGTCCCGCAATCAGCAAAATCGTGGGCACAAAGATACGGATCACCATATCCAGATATTTCTGAACAGGAAGTTTGGTGGCTTGGGCATTTTGGACCAAACGTACAATACCCGCCAACAGCGCATTAGCACCGACCCCAGTGGTTTTAATATCCAATGTGCCATCCTGATTGACAGTACCCGCAATCACGCGCGCGCCTACTGATTTCACAACAGGCATGGGTTCACCCGTGATCATAGCCTGATCAACATAACTTTCGCCGAATACGACATCACCATCAACTGGGATTTTTTCGCCCGCCTTAACGCGCGCAATCGCCCCTTTTTGCACCTGATCAATAGGGACTTCGGAAAAAGTATCCCCCATCTTAATCCACGCCGTCTGGGGTTGAAGTCCGATCAATCGCTCAATTGCGGCACCTGCCTGCCCCTTGGCACGAGTTTCCATAAAACGCCCGAATAAAATCAGGGTTATGATGACGCCCGCTGCCTCGAAATACAGAAAATGTTGATCACTTGGTAATAGATCAGGGGCAAACACAACACAGGTCGAATACCCCCATGCCGCCAATGTTCCCAGCGCCACCAGTGAATTCATTTCTGGCGCACCTTTTAGCAGCGCCCGCAGCCCAATTGTATAAAACGCACGTCCAGGCCAAATCATCACAGCCGAAATCAGAAAAAATGACATCAATGCCCAACGATCCATTCCGATGGATTGGTGAACAAACGCATGGATTGAAGGGTATATATGACCACCCATTTCAATGACAAAAACAGGAAACGTTAGCAATCCAGCCAAAATGGCACGACGAAAATCCATATTTTGGATTGGCTTAATATCTGTGTTCTGCTCTACCTGCCCGACGAGCCCTGAATCATTAATGATTTCCAGAAAGTCATCTGAAGTTGCCGTTCCAGAAATAAACTCGATCCAGATGCTTTGCGCCACACGGTTCAAACTGGCGGAGGTCACCGATGAATGGCGCTTGATCTCATGTTCTAATGCATCGGCCTGTGCGCCTGCTTGGATATTGGCAATCTGTATGATGACTTTGTCAATCTTTGCAGGATACCCTGCACCCTGCAGCGCGCGTTGAAAATCTTTGGGTGCCAGTGTTGTGTCCACCCGCGCTGAATGTGTCGCCAGGTTTACAACGGCCTGTGTATCAACCAATGCATTTAGCGCGCGTTCTGCACGTCCAGCACAGCCAGCACAGGTCATATTTTGGATCGATATGTTAAACGAAGTCATAGAATATCCTTGGA
>OAPM01000045.1_pt1 | contig 10248 bp, 10 predicted proteins | sample 1470761 | NCBI WGS metagenome assembly OAPM01 (sample SAMEA3275546, study PRJEB22092) | marine metagenome | biome: ENVO:00000447; feature: ENVO:00002042; material: ENVO.00002110 | collected 2014-06-21T11:05:00+00 | depth 0 m | reverse complement strand
GATCCACGTTTTGAGCTTAGCGTTGATTATGCCCGTGTGATGTTTCCTTATATCTTATTCATCAGCCTCGCGGCATTGGTTTCCGGGGCGCTGAACAGCATTGGTAAATTTGCAGTGGCCGCAGCCGCACCTGTTTTATTAAATATCATCATCATTGCCGCGCTTGGCGCATCTTGGGTCATTGGTGGATCTGCGATCACGTTTTTAATTTGGTCTGTCCCCGTCGCAGGCATTATGCAATTGGGGCTTGTGTGGCATCACGCCAGGCACAATGGGTTGAACCTGACATTGGCACGACCCCGATTTTCACCTGAAATGAAACACCTGCTGATCGTGGCAACACCTGCGGCATTGGCAAATGGCGTTGTGCAAATCAACCTGCTGGTGGGACAATTGGTATCCAGCCAACAAGTAGGAGCCATTAGTTGGCTTTATGGCGCAGATCGTCTGTATCAGCTTCCGCTGGGGGTTGTGGGGATCGCAGTGGGCATTGTTCTGTTGCCGGAATTATCACGACACCTGAAATCTGGGGATGAGGATGCCGCAAAAGACGCGCTATCTAACGGTGCATTTTTTACAGCTGCACTTAGTTTTCCGGCAACAATTGCCCTATTCGTGATACCACTTCCGCTGGCTGCTGCACTTTATGGATACGGACAAAATACCGCTGAAGATGTTCAGGCGATCGCGCTTGCTACTGCGATTTATGCTCTGGGGCTTCCTGCGTTTATGTTGCAAAAATTGCAACAACCGTTGTTTTTTGCGCGTGAGGACACACAGACACCGTTTCGCTGGGCTGTCGTTTCAATGGTGATAAACGCCATTGTGGCAATTGGGCTTTGGCCTTGGCTTGGGTGGCTATCCCCCGCGATCGCAACCGTAATCTCATCTTGGGCAATGGTTGGATTGCTGCAAATGTCAGCGCGCAAATTTGGGGATGTAGCACGCATAAAAACGGACACGTCATCAAAAATTGTGCGCGTGGCAATTGCGTCCATTGCAATGGGCATCATTTTGGCCGCGGCCCAATACGGACTGGGGGATTATTTCGTGAATGGGGCCATGCAATTTGTTTGGGCTCTCATCCTTGTGTCACTGGGGGCTGTCGCCTACATCATACTTGCGCGAGTATGCGGCGCCTTTCGCTTAGGTGAACTGCGCAGTGCAATGCGGCGATAATGCGCATTCAATCGCGTCTGATCACTTTTAAAATTCGCTGAAATCCGCCTGGTGCCACGAAAAAGCAGACGAAAAATCCGATAATTGCACCTGATAACTCGGCGACCCAAACCCACGTGTTTCCAAAGCTGATGGCAAAAACAATTTGGATACCGATCAAAAACCCAATGAGTGAAAACGCCTGAAGCGAAGGTTGCCCTGCCGCACGAAAAGCGACCCAACGCAAAAATGCATGCGCGCCCAACAAACCGTAAACACCTGTAAACATACCGTACAGAACAGGACCATTTGGCACCAACAGCGCATAAATCATAGCCCCACCCACTGCAGAACCAATGAACACGATCAGCGTGGCAACATTGCTGAACACGCTGCCCACAAATTTCCCCATAGCGAGCAATAATGCGCAACTGATGGCGGTACCAACCGAACTGCCATGAATAAAACTGAATGAAATATAACGTTTTAATTCAAACCAACTGAAAACGCCCGTTTCGATTTGCGTATGCAAGGCCGCAGGAAAAAGGCCAAACTGGTTTATAAATCCATAGCGCATGCCCAAACCATAACGGTTTCCCAACATGCCTTGTTCACCCAAAACGATAAATCCTTCGATCCCCACAACCAATAGGAACAGGGCCATAATGACCGATGGCATTTCATTTAAAATTGGTTGGTTTTGCTGTTCTGACATACTGAGCCCTTGCTTTTGGTTGACGCTCTTACCCGCAATGGGTAAGCGGTTTTCAACATAAGTTCCAGACGGAGAATAAAAAATGACGGATGCGGTCCAAACGCCATCCAATGGTGATTTCAAAAAGCGTGTTTTTTCCGGTGTTCAACCCACCGGTGCGTTGACGCTTGGGAATTATCTGGGTGCCTTGAAACGTTTTGTTGATATGCAAAACGAAGAGTACGAAACGATTTATTGTATTGTTGATTTACACGCGATCACCGTCTGGCAAGACCCCAAATCCCTGCGCGATCAGGTACGCGAAATTGCAGCATCTTATTTGGCATCTGGATTGGATCCAGCCAAATCCATCATTTTCAACCAGGCCGCAGTAGAAGAACATGCGCAATTGGCGTGGGTGTTTAACTGTGTGGCCCGCATGGGATGGATGCAACGTATGACACAATTCAAGGATAAGGCAGGCAAAAATGCACAAAATGCCTCGGTTGGTTTGTTTACTTATCCTGCTCTGATGGCGGCTGACATATTACTATACCACGCAACGCACGTACCTGTGGGCGATGATCAAAAACAGCATTTGGAATTAACAAGGGATATTGCAACCAAATTTAATCATGACTTTGGTCAGGACTTTTTCCCAATTACCGAACCTGTAATTGGTGGACCTGCTGCCCGTGTCATGAGCCTGCGTGATGGCAGCAAGAAGATGTCAAAATCTGACCCAAGCGATCTTAGCCGGATCAACATGGCAGATGATGCCGACACCATTGCGCAAAAAATTCGCAAGGCAAAAACAGACCCCGAGGCCCTACCATCAGAAGAGGCCGGTTTAGAAGGGCGCGCAGAGGCGCGTAACCTAGTTGCAATATACGCGGCCCTTGCGGATGAAAGCGTGGAAAAGGTACTGACAGAGGTGGGTGGAAAACAGTTTTCTGAATTCAAACCCATGTTGGTCGAGCGTGCAGTCGAAAAACTGTCACCAATTTCCGCAGAAATGCGCCGATTGCTGGATGATAAAACCGAAATTGATCAAGTGTTAGAGGACGGCGCAGATCGCGCACGTGCCATCGCCGCACCAATTTTGAAACGCACGTATGAAATTGTTGGGCTAAAATAAGCCTGGTCATACAAACACCGGTCGGGGCGTTTTGCAGAATGCCTTGACCCAAACACAGAGTTGAACCACACTCTGCCTGATCGGAATTTTCCGATTGCCAACATCAGGAGCGGATCTTGCGGAAATTTATGGTCGTCCTTGACGATAGCAAAGAATGTCTGAATGCTATGCGCTTTGCCGCAATGCGTGCGGCTAACTCAGGTGGTGGTGTCACGATTTTATCAGTGATCAGTCCAGATGAATTCAACCATTGGATCGGCGTCAGTGATATCATGCGAGTAGAGGCACGCGAACGTATCGAAGTGCATTTCGAAGTATTCGCAAAATGGATGCGTGACCGCAAAGACATAGAACCCGAACTGGTGATCCGCGAAGGCGAAGTGGTTACTGAAATACTGGCGCAAATACAATCTGATCCTGAAATTGGAGTTTTGGTTTTGGGTGCTGGTTTGGACAAAAAGGGCCCGGGTCCCCTGGTCACCCAAATGTCCAAAAATGCAGGGACGCTGCCGATTCCCGTAACAATCGTGCCCGGTTCACTTACAAAAGAACAGCTAGAGCTGATCACGTAGTCCCTACAAAACTGATCGATCCTGCGCGTTGTAATCTTGACTTATCTGGTCGGGAAAGTCATATTTATAATAATTCTAAATTGGAGAGCATCATGTTCATTCAGACCGAAACAACCCCGAACCCTGCCACACTTAAGTTCCTACCTGGACTAAGCGTTATGGAAGAAGGAACGGCAGATTATCAAACCGCAGATGATGCGGGAAACTCTCCTCTTGCACAGCGCTTGTTTGCAGTTGCAGGTGTGCGCGGTGTATTTTTAGGGAGTGATTTTGTAACGATTACCAAGGATGAGGCCACCGATTGGGATCATGCCAAACCCGCCCTACTGGGCGCTATCATGGAGCATTTTCAGTCTGGGCAACCCGTGATCCAAGGGGATCAAGTGGCAGACCATGGCACGCAGCACAGCGAAGAAGATGCTGGGATCGTATCGCAAATCAAAGAACTGCTTGATTCACGCGTACGCCCTGCGGTTGCCCAAGACGGCGGCGACATCACATTCCATGGATTTGAACGCGGTATTGTCTACCTTCAGATGAAGGGGGCATGTGCAGGTTGCCCATCCTCTACGATGACACTGAAAATGGGCATTGAAAATCTGCTGCGCCACTACATCCCAGAGGTGACCGAGGTCCGTCCAGTTGGCCTCTGACACAGTTGTACTTGCCTTTGACACGTCTGGTCCGTTTTGCGCCGCGGCTGTTCTAATAAATGGTGAATTTACGGCCTGCCGCGCCGATGAAATGGCGCGCGGCCAAGCCGAAGCAATCATGGATATGATCGGGGATGTACTGAAAACCTCTGGTGTGACTTTGCAGGATGTGACACGCATCGGGGTGGGTACGGGGCCCGGAAATTTCACAGGGATCCGGATTTCTGTGTCTGCAGCACGTGGTTTTGCCCTGTCTCTTGGAATTCCTGCGATTGGCGTGAATGGGTTTGACGCAACACTTCATGGGCAGAGTGAACATGCTGTCGCATGCCTACCAGCAATTCGCGATCAGATATATTTTGCAAGCCGCGACCTGGGGCCCGAAATGGGGGAGCGCGAACAAGCAGCCCAACTTGGCCGTCCCTTAATCAACCGTCCTGCCCCCGTGCAACTGGTCCAAAATATTGCGCGAATTGCCCAAAATGCCGATCAGTTCGAACGACCTGTTCCAATGTATGTAAAGCCAGCAGATGCAGCACCCGCGCGCGAATTACCCCCAAAGGTGCTAGATGACGCCAGCTAAAATGGCACAGCTACATCGTGCAGAGCCAACAGGCCAGCGCGCCTGGAGCGAAGCCGAATTTTCCGCAATGTTGATGTCAAAGAATGCCCTATCCATCACATGCGATGATGGGTTTGCATTGGGCCAATTCTTGTTAGACGAAGCAGAATTGTTTCTGATCATGACAGAACCCAAACATCGCAGCCAAGGTGTAGGCCGGCGCATGTTAGCATTGTTTGAAGAACAGGCGTTCAGAAATCAAGTGCGCCGCATCATCCTAGAGGTTTCCGCCACCAACATAGCGGCTAGGGCGCTATACACATCCACTGGGTATCAGGAAATTGCAGTGCGCAAAAACTATTACACTTTCCCCAACGGAAGCCACGCTGACGCAATCGTTATGGAAAAATACCTGTGAAAAACAGATGGAAACGTAGAATAAGTTTCCAGTTTTCCACAGGAATTTGTGAAAAACCAGTTGACGATTTGACCATTCAACGGCCTTAATGCTGCATGGAATAACGCAGGGGGTGCCTGCGTTCTGAACCGGGAGAAATATCATGAGCATGATGAGCAAAATTTTAGGCGCGACAGCTGCATTGGCGCTAAGTGCGGGTGCCGCATTGGCAGAGCCTGCGCTAATCTTTGATCTGGGCGGCAAATTTGACAAATCATTCAACGAAGCTGCATTTAACGGCGCAACACGTTGGGCAGAAGATACAGGCGGTTCATTCCGCGAAATCGAATTGCAATCAGAAGCGCAACGTGAACAAGCACTGCGTCGTTTTGCAGAAGCAGGTGCAAACCCAATCGTCATGGCAGGTTTTGCCTTTGCCACTGCGCTAGAGTCAGTTGCTGCTGATTATCCAGACACCAAATTCGCAATTATCGATATGGTTGTTGATAAACCAAACGTGCGTTCAGTGGTCTTTAATGAACACGAAGGGTCATACCTGGTTGGCATGATGGCAGCACAAGCGTCAAAATCAGGTACAGTCGGCTTTATCGGTGGCATGGACATTCCGTTGATCCGTAAGTTCGCATGCGGTTATGTACAAGGTGTAAAAGCTGTTAACCCAGACGCAACAGTCATCCAAAATATGACTGGAACAACACCTGCCGCGTGGAACGATCCTCTTAAGGGCTCAGAATTGACCAAAGCACAAATCGCACAGGGTGCAGATGTTGTATACGCAGCAGCAGGTGGCACGGGTGTTGGCGTTCTGCAAACCGCGGCTGACGAAGGCATTTTGTCAATCGGCGTAGACAGCAACCAAAACTACATGCACCCAGGCAAGGTTTTGACATCGATGCTAAAGCGTGTGGACAATGCTGTTTATGATGCGTTCACACAAGGCGCAAATCTGGAAACTGGTTTCAACGTCATGGGCCTTGCAAACGGTGGTGTTGGTTATGCACTTGATGAACATAACGCATCATTGGTCAGCGCGGACATGCAGGCATCAGTAGATGCGGCAGCCGGGCAAATCGCATCAGGCGCATTGTCAGTGCACGACTACATGGCAGACAACGCTTGCCCGGTCGAATAACCAGATGAGCAATCCAAAGACACAGGGGCGGCAGGAAACTGCCGCCCCAGCCATTGAGCTGCAGGGAATTTCCAAAGCCTTTGGCCCAGTTCAAGCGAACAAAGATATTTCAATCCGCGTCATGCCTGGCACGATCCACGGGATCATCGGCGAAAACGGCGCGGGCAAATCGACATTAATGTCGATCCTTTTTGGTTATTACAAAGCAGACGCTGGCGAAATTTTCATCGGCGGACAAAAAACACAAATTCCAGATAGCCAAGCCGCGATTGCCGCAGGCATTGGTATGGTGTTCCAACATTTTAAATTGGTTCAGAACTTTACTGTTCTGGAAAACGTTATTTTGGGTGTAGAAGATGGGGCCCTGCTAAAAACATCTTTGAAAAATGCGCGTACAACGTTGCATCAATTGGCCCAAGAATACGAGCTTGAAGTTGATCCAGATGCAGTGATCGAAGACCTGTCAGTTGGCCACCAACAGCGCGTTGAAATCCTAAAGGCACTGTACCGTCAGGCAGAAATTCTAATCTTAGACGAACCCACAGGTGTCTTAACCCCAACAGAAGCTGATCAGCTTTTCCGTATCTTGCGCCGTCTGCGAGAAGAGGGAAAGACAATCATCCTAATCACGCATAAACTGCGTGAAATTATGGACATCACTGATACCGTATCCGTAATGCGGCGCGGTGAAATGACGGCCACAGTTAAAACCAGCGATACCAGCCCCCAAGAGTTGGCAGAACTTATGGTTGGGCGCAAAGTTTTGTTGCGGGTGGATAAAGTACCAGCCCAACCAAAAGAAGTCGTCCTGGAGATCGAAAACCTACGTGTCATCGATGATGCGGGCGTAGAGCGTGTAAAAGGGATCAATCTGAATTTACGCGCGGGCGAGGTGCTGGGTATTGCCGGGGTCGCGGGGAATGGTCAGTCTGAATTGCTAGAGGTATTAGGCGGATACCAAACCGCAACAGGAAAAATCACTGTGAACGGACAAGCGATTGATCTGAGCGGCAGAAAATCTGATGGTCAATCCCGCCGCGCACGTGGCATTGCACATGTGCCAGAGGATCGCCAAAGCGAAGGTTTGATTATGGATTACGCCGCATGGGAAAACGTTGTGTTTGGCTATCACGGCGATCCCAAATTTCAATCAGGCCTATTCATGAACAATACCGCCATTAAGGAAGATGCCGCAGGCAAAATGGAACGTTTTGACGTTCGCCCGCCTAACCCACGCTTGATGGCCAAAAATTTCTCGGGGGGAAACCAGCAAAAAATCGTCGTGGCCCGCGAAATTGAACGGGACCCAGATATTCTGTTGGTCGGTCAACCGACGCGCGGCGTTGATATTGGCGCCATTGAATTCATCCACAAACAAATCATCGCGCTACGGGATCGTGGAAAAGCGATTTTACTTGTATCCGTTGAGTTGGATGAGGTGCTGTCACTCTCGGATCGGATTGCCGTAATGTTTGATGGTAAGATTATGGGTGAACGCCTGCCACAAAACACGGACGAACGTGAACTGGGGCTGTTAATGGCTGGCGTTACAGAGGGGGCAAGCTGATGCAAAAAATGCCAGTCTGGGCTGATGTCATTTTAATCCCGCTTGTTTCGCTTTTGCTGGCGGCCTTGCTGTCTGCCGCTGTCATTGTCGGGATAGGCGAAGATCCACAAGCCGCGCTGAAACTGATGATTTCTGGTGCGCTTGGGTCTACATATGGATGGGGGTATACCCTTTATTATGCGACGAACTTCATCTTTACAGGCTTGGCCGTGTCCGTCGCCTTTCACGCGAAACTGTTCAACATCGGCGGTGAAGGTCAGGCGATGTTGGGGGGGCTGGGCGTTGCGCTTGTTGCGCTTTATATCCCATGGCCGCATTGGACCGTTGCACTGATTGGTTGCACCGTTGGTGCGGCACTACTTGGGGCTGCGTGGGCCTATATTCCCGCAGTTTTGCAGGCAAAACGTGGATCACATATCGTGATTACTACGATTATGTTTAACTTTATCGCCTTTGCATTACTCAATTACTTACTCGTAAACGTTATGCGCCCTGCGGGCTCTATGGATCCTGCCACAGCAAGTTTTCCTGCAGCAACACATCTGCCAACATTGCATCAGCTATTGGAACCCTTTGGCATCAAATTTTCCAAGGCTGCTCCGGCAAATGTCAGTCTGGTTGTTGCTCTAATTGCGGCTGTCTTTGTCTGGTTGCTGATCTGGCGTACGCGCTTAGGATATGAAATCCGCGCCTTTGGTCATTCAGAATCTGCTGCACGCTATGCGGGGATAAACCCCGTTCGGATCACAGTAATCGCGATGATGGTTTCTGGTGCACTTGCAGGAATGATGTCGCTAAACACAACAATGGGCGAAGGCGAACGGTTGATCCTTAATTCGACTGAAGGTGCAGGATTTATTGGGATCGCCGTTGCACTCATGGGGCGCAGCCATCCTGTTGGTGTTGTTGTTGCATCGATCCTGTTTGGTTTTCTCTATCAAGGGGGCGCCGAATTGGCACTTTGGACCAGTATACCGCGCGATTTGATCGTCGTGATCCAGGCCTTGGTCATTTTGTTCACAGGTGCTCTGGACAACATGGTGCGTATGCCGCTGGAACGTTTGTTCCTGATGTTTGGCCGCAAGGAAGGGTAAGAGATGTTGGATGTTTTAACTGATCTACTGACCGTCCTTGATTCAACCATGCGCCTATCGACGCCACTTTTGCTGGCCTGTCTTGCCGGGTTATTTTCCGAACGCGCTGGTATTTTTGATATCGGGCTTGAGGGCAAAATGCTGGCCGCTGCGTTCTTTTCCGCGGCTTTTGCCTATGTAACTGGAAATGTTTGGCTGGGGCTGGCCGCCGGCATCGGCGCGTCGATACTATTGTCATTGCTACACGGTGTGGCGTCGATCACATTTCGTGGCAATCAACTGATATCGGGCGTTGCAATCAACTTCCTTGCTGCGGGGATGACGGTTTTAATCGCCCAAAGCTGGTTTAAGCAAGGAGGTCGTACGCCTGCACTGATCAGTGGGGGACGTTTTGAAAACATAATACTGCCCTTTGCTGATGCACTGAATGTCGTTCCAATCATCGGTCCATTTTATAACGAGGTTGTTTCTGGCCACACCATCCTGGTCTATGTGGCATTATTAATGGTACCGCTGACATGGTGGATCCTGTTTAGAACACGTTTTGGGTTACGTCTGCGCGCCGTTGGCGAGGCACCTGAGGCGGTGGATACTGCGGGGGTATCCGTTATTGGCATGCGCTATAGCGCGGTGATTATTTGCGGCGTTTTATGCGGTATTGCGGGCGCTTATATGGCAACAGGGCTACAGGCTGGTTTCGTTAAGGATATGACCGCCGGTCGTGGATATATCGCATTGGCCGCCTTGATATTTGCAAAATGGCGTCCTTGGTATGCGCTCTCCTCTTGCTTATTGTTCGGCTTTTTGCAGGCGGTTGCCCTGCGACCCGACTTAATCAAAGGGTATCTAGGGTTTGAAGTTCAGGTACAGCTATTAGACGCCCTGCCCTATATACTAACCGTTGTGATCCTGGCTGGATTTGTAGGCAAAGCGATCCCACCGCGTGCAGGTGGCGAACCCTATGTGAAAGAACGATAAATTTTACACTCTCTTGGGCCATTAATGCCCAAGAGGGGTTGCAATTTTTGAATGTCTTGCGTTAGGGATGTTCATGCAAATCTACCTACCTATCGCCGAAGTTTCCGTGAACATATTTCTCCTCCTTGGATTGGGGGGAATTGTTGGTGTTTTGTCTGGAATGTTTGGGGTCGTTCAAGATCCTCGTCGTGAAGCATCTCGCGCGCCGGCGCTGGAGCGAGCTTCTCGACGCGGCGAGCTTCGAGGCGATGGACACGGACGGCGACGGCAAGCTCCAGACCG
>OAPM01000044.1_pt1 | contig 10423 bp, 8 predicted proteins | sample 1470761 | NCBI WGS metagenome assembly OAPM01 (sample SAMEA3275546, study PRJEB22092) | marine metagenome | biome: ENVO:00000447; feature: ENVO:00002042; material: ENVO.00002110 | collected 2014-06-21T11:05:00+00 | depth 0 m | reverse complement strand
GCAAGAACTACCCTGTTTCGTTTAATGGTAAGGTTCGATTCCAATTGGAATTGCCACTAGACATGAGCAAAGATGATATCGAGAAAGCTGTGATGGCCGACGAGCGTACAGCAACTCAGATCGGCGACAAGCAGGTCCGTAAGATGATTGTCGTGCCTGGCCGTATTATCAATATTGTCATTGGCTAGTCCGAACGGAGGAGCAAAAAATGTAAAGCTGAATCCCACTAAAAAAGGCGCCCTGAAGGGCGCCTTTTTTAATTCTTAATCAGGATTTTCGAGGGCTTACAGCGCATCTAGTTCCTGCTTGAGCGAAGTCATGTAGCTTTTATACGCCTCCATACGATCAGACTCTAACGGTTTGGCATCTGGCAATTTTTGCTTGTACGGATCGACCTGCTTGTCGTTTACCCAGAAGCGGTAACATACATGCGGCCCAGTGGCCAGTCCGGTTGAACCCACGTAACCAATAACATCTCCTTGCTTCACGCGAACACCGTTTTTGATGCCGGGCTTGATCTTGCTCATATGTAAATACTGGGTCGTATAAGTGCTGTTGTGGCGAACCTTTACATAATTACCATTGGCTGATGTGTATTTAGCAGCAATAATGACACCGTCTGCCGTTGACATAATCGGTGTACCAGTAGGTGCGGCATAATCTGTCCCTAAATGGGCCTTCCAACGCTTTTGAACCGGATGGAATCTACGACCGCTGTAGCGCGAAGAAATGCGGGTAAAGTTCAGTGGAGCACGCAAGAAGGTCTTGCGTAAACTACGGCCTTCTTCATCGTAATAATCGTCAAAGCCCAATTCATTCTCGTACGGGAAGGCATAAAAATCATTGCCTACATGGGTAAGGTTGGCAGCGACAATGCGCTTTAGGCCAACATAGGTGGTATCGTCCACATACTCCTCTTCGTAAATTACTGAGAAGGCATCGCCCTTTTGGAGGCGAAAGAAATCAATGGTCCACGCATAAACTTCCACCAAGGACATTGCTAAAGCCTGAGTACCTCCTGCACGACCCACACTTAAATAAAGTGCGTCATCGATAGTACCGCTAATTTCACGGCGACGAACTTCACGCTCTTTCTCCACTTTTTTGGCGAATACAGAATCGTTAATCCCAATGATCCAATACTCGAATTTACTTTCCGGGTAGATGAAATACGATGGGAAAAGTGAGCTGTCACCCGTGGCGAATTGGACCTCAACCCCAGCACGAATGCGGCGTACATTGAACTCGTCCTCGACGGCTGCGGCTATCTTATAAATCTGTGCGGTACTTATCCCTCTTTTACCCAACAAAGCGCCAAAGCTCTCCCCTGAAGCAATCTTGTGCGATTCAAAACGAAGTGTATCTGCCGGCAGGGTCAAATAAAACGTGGGGGCTTCAACCACAGGCTCCTCATCTACTAAAACACCCGGAGCATCAGGGTTAGAGGTGATTACTGCAATGATTATGACAAGAAAAATGGAGGCTACAGCCACCCATGCAATCTTTTTTGTACTCATGTATTCTTAAGATTCTAATTCTGCCAATACCTCGTGCACCCAACTTTTGCCCCATTCGGCTTTCTGTTCAGCAGTCCAGAGTTCTGGGAAGAATATTCTACGTTGAAAACGCGGTGGCAGGTATTTCTGCCAGTTGGTACCCCCTGTTGCAGGAATATCAGTTGGCTTCTTCGATAAGTAACGAACGGCAGTTTTATAATGTTGTAGGGGCCAATTCACATTAATATTCAAATCCAACGCTCTCAATGCATCTTCGAGTTGCTTACGCTCATCGTCGCTTGCTTTTGTTTTTAGCTCTTGGAACCGAACCCATATGTTGCAATGTTCATAGGCTTCCGCCGTGAAGAGCAAGTCGTCCCAATACTTGTCCATGAACTGGGTAGCGGTGTAGGCCGGTTTGCCATTATCTTCTCTTGTTGCACCATTTTTCCAATAAATCCCATCCATTTGATCTTCGATTGAGGCATCCGCTAATTCCTCGCGGCGAGATTCACTGACAATGTTTATGAGCGGGGCACAACCCAGCTCAATGATGCGGTACTGAACACTCTGAAATCCAGAGGCGGGAGCAAGGGCATCTCTAAAGGCCAAGAATTCTTCTTTCTTCATCCCCAACTCCATCACACCAAAGCTGCCTCTAAGCGCACCGAAATACCTGTTGATTCGATGAATGCGCTCGGTAAAATCGGCCACCGTATTGGCCTCGTTTTTTGCGATAGCATCAATCTCAATGCGAGCAAGTTTGAAATACAACTCCGTGATCTGGTGATAGATGATAAAAATGGGTTCGTCCTCAACTTGAGTCACCGGGCGTTGCAGACTCAGCAGGGTATCTAGCTGAATATAATCCCAATAGTTCTGAAAACGCTGTAATTGCCAGCCGTTGACGTAGGTCTCAAAATCTTGACCAGTCTGTTCGATCTTGGAGCGCAACGCTTCAAGTTTTTTCATCAAATCAGGACTCCATTCCATAGTGGCGATAAGTTGGGTTTGATTCAAAAATACGGGGAATAAGGTGTGAGGCAGCCCACCCAAGCAAGAGGTTATAAACGATTATGCCTTGTTCAAGGTGAACTTAAACGTCGTTCCCTTGCCGTCTTTCGAAGTCACCGTAATCGTCTGATTGTGTTTATCGATGATGTGCTTCACAATGGACAAGCCTAAGCCTGAACCTCCTGCATCCCGAGAACGCGCCTTATCGACCCGATAGAATCTTTCGAAAATTCGGCCAAGGTCCTTTTCAGGAATACCAAAACCGTTGTCTTTAATGCTAATCTGCACTTTAGATTCAAGGTCTTGCACTTTGATTTTGACCTTTTTATTGTCGTCACTGTATTTAATCGCGTTGACTATGAGATTGTCTAACACCTGCTCTATACGAGCCGAATCACACAACACATCAATACGTTCATCCACCTGAAAATCCACACTGATCTTGGCATCGTTCTTACGCGCATAGGACTCCACACCTTGTAAGGTGTCTTCGATGAGTAAGTTGAGCTGTACGGGCTCCAGGCGAATGTCATACTGCCCAGTCTCCACCTTGGAAAGCACATCCATGTCCTTGATCAAAGAAGTCATGCGATCGACCGATTTCGCAGCACGCTTTAAGAATCTCGCAGCAATCTTTGGGTCGTCTTTTGCTCCGTCCAACAACGTCAAGATATATCCTTGAATATTGAAAATAGGCGTCTTGAGCTCGTGGCTCACGTTCCCCATGTACTCGCGTCTAAATTCTTCACGACTTTCAAGCTCCTGGACCACTCTGGCTTGTTTTGCCGTCCATTCACCAATAGCTTCTTCTAGATTATCTAGTGTCATTGTCCGCGAAGACCCTTGCATCGTATCGACACCACTTTCCTCAATGCGCTTTTGAATGCGGCGAATTCGCTTTGTGATGTTGATGTAAATAGCAATAATCATGAGCACCAATGCAAGCAGTGCAAAAATTACATACCAAAGAAAATCGGGCACCTCTTCAAAGACACTATCGAGGTACACCGTCGCCCCACCTAGGACGGTAAATAGAAGTGCGAGACCTAAAGAAACTGGAACAAGCCTGCCTAAACCCATTAATTGTTTACTTCGAATTTATACCCAACACCTTTTACGGTCTTGATGCGATCGTCGCCAATTTTTTCACGAAGCTTTCTAATGTGTACATCTATGGTTCGACCACCTACGATTACCGCCGTTCCCCAGATGCGGTCCATAATCTCCTCTCTTGGAAATACTTTACCTGGCTTAGAGGCAAGTAAGCTCAATAGCTCAAATTCTTTTCTTGGAAGATCAAGGACTTTGCCCGCGAGCTCAATATGATAGCGTTCTGGATCAATTACTAAATCTCCTAGACTCATACGTTCAGGCACTTCTTGTTCTGCAGTAGGTCTGCGGCGAAGCAATGCTTTCAACCTTGAGGTCAACACTTTTGGTTTGACCGGTTTTGTAATGTAGTCGTCCGCTCCTGCCTCGAATCCCGCTACCTGCGAATAGTCCTCACCGCGAGCTGTTAAAAATGCAATAATAGTACCTTCAAGCGCAGGTACTCTGCGAATTTGATCGCACGCCTCGATACCGTCCATTTCTGGCATCATCACGTCCAATAAAATGAGATCTGGCTTTACTTCTTTTGCGATCGCTACACCTTCTTTACCGCTAGATGCAGTAAACACCTGGTAGCCTTCGTTCTTCAAGTTATACCCTACAATCTCTAAGATATCCGGTTCGTCATCAACAAGGAGTATTTTCGCGCCTGTAGCTTTCATCGTGCAAATGTTTGTTCAAGGTAAAAGTAAGTGGTTTTAAGATACACTTTTAGTTTGATTGCTAGTAAAATGGGCGCTTAACAATCCGATAACACTGCGTTAAAAATTCTTTCATCACGTCTTACCAAAGGTTCACAAGCGCTTAACGGCTGATTAACATGAGCATCCTTTGTTTGTAGTGTCAAAAAATCAAACACAAGACGAAAATGAAATTGAACAAACTAATGACATTAGCTGCAGCTGCTACCCTCCTAGCTGCATGTGAAGGAAACGGTGGCGGTGGCACTGATCCAAATGTAAACCCATTAGAGGTAAATAAGGCAGGGGTACTTTCTGCTAGCGAAACTTGGAGCGGAGATTCAATCTACGTTCTTAACGGTCGTGTAGTTGTTCCTGCGGGCGTAGAACTTACTATCGAGCCTGGAACTATTATTAAAGGTAAAGAAGGTGACGGTGCGAACGCATCCACTTTGATCATCGCTCAAGGCGGTATGATCGACGCACAGGGTACTGAAAGTGCTCCAATCATCATGACTTCAGTTTTAGACAACATCACAGTTGGTCAACAAGCCGGTACGAACCTAGACGAAACAGACGCTGGTCTTTGGGGCGGTTTGATCGTTTTGGGTTATGCACCAATTTCAGCCGATGCAGCTACTGCATTGATTGAAGGTCTTCCAGCGAACGAAGCATACGCAGTTTACGGTGGAACAGACGCAGCTGACAACTCAGGTTCTATTGAGTACGTAAGCGTACGTCACGGTGGTACGTTGATTGGTGACGGTAACGAAATCAACGGTATCACATTGGCAGGTGTAGGTTCTGCAACAGTAGTAAACAACATTGAAGTTGTTGCTAACGTGGATGACGGCGTTGAATTCTTTGGAGGTTCTGTAAACGCTTCTAATATCGTTGTTTGGGCTCAAGGTGATGATGCCTACGATATTGACCAGGCCTACTCAGGCACTATTGACAACTTCGTATACGTAGCGGGTCCAGATTCTGACCACGGTATGGAAGTAGACGGTCCAGAAGGTACAATGGGTGCTGGATTTACAGCAACCAACGGAACGCTTTACGGAATGAGCGCAGAGATTGCAGATTTCCGCGATTCAGCTATGGGTACCGTTCAAAATATCTACATCACCGGTTTTGACGATGCCGGAGATTGGGAGATTGACGAAACTGGTGGTGCATACAACTTCGAAAACGGTTTATTGAACTTCGCAGGCATCGAAATCGATATGACAAACTATACTGCAGGTAAAACACTCGCTGAAGTATTCATGGATAAATCAGGAGTTATTACTACCTGGGACCCATCAACCTTCGCTACGGTAGTTACTGCTCCTTCAGTAGGCGCCGACGAAAGCAAGCTTGCTTGGACTTATGCTGCCATGAAAGGCGCATTCTAAGCTCCTGCACTTAACATAAAGTTAAAGGAACATTAAAAGGCTCGAGACATTGGTTTCGAGCCTTTTTTCGTGTTTTGCACTTTGAAATGAACTAGACTTTCTATGAAAATCAAAGCGCTATTAACAGCACTTCTATTCAGCGTACTTTCTTACGCACAGAATGGGATCATCCGCGGAACTGTGTACGAAGACGAAACTAGCGAAGCACTCTTTTACGCTAATGCTCAAATACCTTCTACTGGAGCAGTAGCATTCACAGATTTCGACGGAAACTTTGAACTAAGCTTGGAGCCAGGCACCTACGATCTAGAAATCAGCTTTTTGGGTCTGGCCACATTGACCATTTCAGATGTAAAGGTAGAAGCGGGTAAAGTCACTGCTTTTGAAAACCTTCGTTTGATGCCTTCTACTAATGAGTTGATGACTGTAACTGTAACTGCATCGGCTATGCGCAATACTGAAAGTGCACTTCTCGACGTAAAGAAGAAAAGCGCCACAGTAATGGACGGTATCTCTGCACAGAACTTTAAGCGTGTAGGTGATGGTAATGCTGCTGCAGCGGTAACGCGTGTGCCAGGTGTAAGTATTCAAGGTGGTAAGTATGTGTTTGTGCGTGGTCTAGGTGACCGTTACACAAAGACCCAGCTGATGAGCATGGATATCCCTGGATTGGATCCTGACCGCAACTCGTTGCAGATGGACATCTTCCCAACCAACATCCTTCAAAACATTGTAGTCCTTAAAACACTTACAGCAGATTTACCTGCAGATTTCTCAGGTGGTTTGGTAAATATTGAATTGGTCGATTTTCCAACGAAAAAGACATTGAACATCAGCTCTTCATTGGGTTATACTCCTGGGATGCACCTTGTTCAAGGCTTAGGACACCAGGGATCCATGACCGATTTCTTAGGTTTTGACAGCGGTTTTAGAACTAACCCACTACCTAATCAATACATCTACAGCGGTATTCCAAACCCAGCGTTGGACGACCCAACGACCACTGAGCTTACCCAAAGCTTCGCACCTGTACTTGCAGCGCAGTCTCGATTAATGCCGGTAAACGGTTCCCTAGGAATTAGCGGCGGTAACCAAATCAAAAAGGACAACGGCAAGACCATCGGTTACAACGGATCGTTCTCGTACAAGGCCAACACCAACTTCTTTGGCAGTATGGGCGGCGACTCGACAAGCATGTACGAGCAAAACTTCTACCGTAAAGGAAACCTTCCGAACCAATACAACTTGCTTGCCGACCGTACTCAAAAAGGGTCTTTGGCAGTAAACAACGTATTTATGAGCGGTCTATTTGGCTACTCGATTAAAGACGATAATGATAAGTACAGATTCACCTTGATGCACTTGCAAAATGGTGAGACGCGTACGGGCCGATTCATCGAAACAGCATCTATCGAAAACTCTTTCGAAGGTTTGAGAGACAACCTCGAATACTCAGAGCGTTCAATCACTTCAGCGCTTTTCAACGGCCAGCACAGCCGTAAAGACAACGATTTGAAAATCGATTGGAGAATTGCACCAACCTTTAGCCGTATTGCTGACAAAGACATCCGCTCTACTTCATTCCGTACCGAAGACAACGCTTTTGTAATTGCACCAGGTGAAACAGGTTTCCCAAACAGAATCTGGCGTAACCTGAACGAATTCAACCTCTCGAACCGTATCGATGTAACCCGTAATCACGAGGTTCGTGGACGCGATGCGAAATTCAAATACGGTGCGAGCTACACCTTCAAATACCGTGATTACGAAATCTTACGCTACCAGTTACGTACAAAATCGATGGGTAATCTACCTGCCCTTTCAGGCAATGCAGATGACCTTCTGTCAGATGCGTACATCTGGAATGTTGGTACAGACGCAGGAACGTACTACAGTGGTAACTACGAGGCGAACAATGCCTACCAAGGTATCCAAAGCAATTTCGGTGCCTACGTAAACGAGGAGTTCAGCATGAACGCTTTGATGAAAGTAGTGGTAGGTCTTCGCTTGGAGCGCTACGACCAGTTCTACACAGGTGTTGACCAGCAAGAAGCTGCTGCGCCAGGTACCGGTTTGAATTACTACTGGGAGCCTGTTCTAAACAACTTCAACCTATTCCCTACTGCAAACTTCATCTACAGCGTGAACGAGAACAGCAACCTACGTCTAGGTGCTTTCCGCACGGTAGCCCGTCCTTCGTTCAAGGAGAAATCGGCTGCACAGATTGAAGACGTATTGACAGGTATCACCTTCATTGGTAACCTCGATCTTCAGAACACCATCATTAGCAACTTGGATGCACGCTACGAGTACTTCTTCGAAGGCGGTCAGACTGTAGCTTTATCAGGGTTCTATAAGTCGTTTACAAATCCTATTGAATTGGTAGCCTATTCTGCTGCTGCTCCTTCGAACTTCCAGCCACGTAACGTAGGTAATGCAACCGTTGCCGGGGTAGAATTTGAAGTACGTAAGAATCTTGGATTCATCGGATTGAACAACTTTGAAGTCAATTCTAACTTCTCGTACATCTACTCTGCCGTAACGCGTGATTCTGCTGAATATGCAGCACGTGTAGCTTCTGCAAGAACAGGGGAGGTGATTTCTGAGCTACGTCCTATGCAAGGTCAGAGTCCATACATGGTCAATGTTGGCTTGAATTACAACGACCCAAAGAAGGGATGGCAAGGTGGACTGTTTTACAACGTCCAAGGCGAGAAACTCTACATCGTGGGGGTTGCCGATAACCCCGACGTTTATGAGGTTCCATTCCACAGCTTGAACTTCAACCTAATGAAAACATTCGGTGAAGACCGCCAGTACCAGATGGGCTTCGGCATCAACAATATCTTGGACGATACCAGAGACCGCATCTTCGTGAGCTACGAGAGCTTCTCTCCGTACTTCTCACGTTGGGCACCGGGAAGAACGTTTAAACTAACCTTCCGCTACTCGCTTTAAGCAAATTCAAAAACGTAATTTTGAACCGCGGCCCCGAGGGCCGCGGTTTTTTTATGCGCAACTTCACAGAAATCACCGATCAAAACTTTGAGGAGGCGGCACTTGAAATGTACCGTCACCAGTACGCGAATAACGAAGTGTACGGTCAGTTCTGTGATTTAATTAAGCGTACGCCAGAAACCGTCACTACCTTAAAAAACATTCCCTTCCTACCGGTAGAACTCTTTAAAAATCATGAGGTCGTAACGGGAGTTTTCAGACCTGAAGGAACATTCACTTCTTCCACGACTACTGGAGGCACCCCTAGCAGACATATGGTGAAGGAATTGGCCCATTATGAAAAGGTGTATGTGGAAGGCTTTCAGCGGGAATTTGGTGCCTTGGAGAATTGGACCGTATTGGCCTTATTACCGAGCTACCTTGAACGCAGCGGCTCTTCCTTAGTGGTGATGGCCGAAGGCATGATTAAACGTTCGGCAAAGAAAGAAAGCGGTTTCTACCTCTACAATCACGAGGAGTTGGCGCAAGTGCTTTATAATCTTCAAAAACAACAACAGCCCACCTTGCTTATGGGTGTGACTTTTGGACTTTTAGACTTTGCTGAAAGTATTTCCGCAATGGATTTCCCTCAGCTCCGTGTTATGGAGACCGGCGGTATGAAAGGCCGTCGTAAAGAGCTTATCCGCGCCCAAGTGCACGCGCTGTTGAAAGAGAAATTTCCCTCCAGCCCTATTGATAGCGAATACGGCATGACTGAGCTGTTGTCGCAGGCCTATCTGAAAAACAGTGGACTATTTGGCTGTCCCCCATGGATGCGAGTATATACAAGAGACATCGCAGATCCACTCGGAGCACCGCTGCAAAACGGTTCACGCGGTGCCATACAGGTTATCGATCTGGCCAATAAAGACAGCTGTTGCTTTTTAGCAATTAGCGACCAAGGCAGGGTTTTTGAAAATGGTACATTTGAAGTCTACGGCCGACTCGATAAAAGCGAGATACGCGGTTGTAACCTAATGGTGAGTTTATGAGAAAATTAGCAGTTATTGCCCTACTAGCATGGGCATCCGTAGCACATTCACAGGTCATTCGTCGCGAGGCGGCATTGACCTCAGGAGAAGACCGTCTAGAACTTCGAGATTCTGTGCGTGTAAGTGCTTCTAATTTTAACGGCGGCAGCTACGATGCTACCGTTCATCTTTGGGTACACGACGATTATATTAACGTACTTGATAAGCGATTGATGGCAGGCGCGGCATTGCTTTCAAGCAAAAAAGACACCCTTGGATACTGCGAGGAAGGTTTCCCCATTGATAGCCTTTGGGAGAGTACTGCCCGACGTATGAGTAAATACCACGAGGTGGTGCTCAGCGGTTCCATCAAAGGTCGTCAACTCGAGCGACGCAGCTTCCCGACAATTACCGTAGAGAATTTCTTCCAAGGAAAACGCGGGGGTGCGGTTCGTGATGCCCTTGTTGAAGTACTTAAATCCAAAGATTGGGAGGGTAAAAACTTCGGCGAGTACGAGTGTTGGGCCTACTTGAACCGAAGCGCCAATCCCTCACAACCAGATTTCCAAGCATTGGTAATATTCCGCAGCGGCATACCCTATTGCCTAGTGAACAAGGGTGAAGAATTTGATTACGCCAAACTTAAAGGCCGGGGCGGCAAGGTAACACTGTTCCCTGGGTAACATGCTGGGTAACAATAACTCACCTCATAGCTGCCTAGCTCAACGGACACCGTAAAAAACGAAGGCTGCAGACGG
>OAPM01000043.1_pt1 | contig 10492 bp, 11 predicted proteins | sample 1470761 | NCBI WGS metagenome assembly OAPM01 (sample SAMEA3275546, study PRJEB22092) | marine metagenome | biome: ENVO:00000447; feature: ENVO:00002042; material: ENVO.00002110 | collected 2014-06-21T11:05:00+00 | depth 0 m | reverse complement strand
ATGCCAAAACGGTGATCTTCCCGTGCGATAAATGCTCAAACCGCGCCGGATTTTCTTGATCGTTTTCTTCGCATTGACAGATTCGACCACTGAAACAATACCTTAGAAAAAGTGTCTAACTGTGTCTAAGTATTGAACCAAAACGAAAGCAAAGCAACTGCCCTGTTAAGTATATGATTTTATGGGATTTTTGGTAGCGGAGGAGGGACTTGAACCCCCGACACGCGGATTATGATTCCGCTGCTCTAACCACCTGAGCTACTCCGCCGACGCTGGATCATTTATGGGCATCCTATCAGATCGTCAACCCCAATGTCACTCAGTTCTCTATTTTTTACGCTCTCGTGCTGTACTGAGCTGACATATTATTTCGAACATAATCGACACCCCTAAGAATGCGGTACCTCCGCTTGGATCAAATGGAGGGGAAACTTCTACCATATCAGCGCCAATCAGATCTATACCGTTCAATTCACGAACGACTTGCAGCGCCTGATAGCTATTAGGGCCACCTACCTCTGGTGTCCCAGTTCCAGGCGCAAATGTGGGATCAACAAAATCTATGTCATATGAAAGATAAGTAGGACCCTGTCCGACAATTTCACGCGCTTCGGACATCACATCGCTCACGCCACGTGCATGAAATTCCTCGATCTTAATGACACGAATGCCTACAGATTTTGCAAAATCCAAATCTTCGCTGTCATACTGCGTGCCCCTTATTCCGATTTGAACAACCCGTTCTGGATCTAACAGACCCTCTTCCACAGCGCGTCGGAAAGGGGTGCCATGTGTATACAGTGTTCCACCAAAATAACTGTGAAACAGGTCTGTATGACTGTCAAAATGCACCATGCCAACTGGGGCATCTTTGGCCAATGCCCGCAGCACAGGCAATGATGTCAAATGATCCCCACCCGCCGTCATAGGGGTGATTCCTGCATTTTTGACTTGATTAAAGAATGCAGTGATCCGCTCCATGCTGTCGATGATATCTGCAGGGTTTGGCCCCACATCCCCTAAGTCTGCAATATTCATCGCCTCAAACGGCCTGACACCACTAACGGGATGTTCCGCACGGATCATCGTGGATGCGTCGCGCAACTGGCGCGGGCCATGGCGCGGTCCTGGACGGTTCGTTGTTCCACTGTCCCAGGGCACACCAATAATTCCGATGTCGACATCATTTAAACGTGCATCCTCGGGCGCGACGTGAGGCAGACGCATAAACGTGGGAACCCCCGCAAACCGAGGTAAGTCAAAGCCCGAAACGGGTTGAAAAAATGGGTCAGACACAAGTTATCCTTTCAGTCGTTTGTGGGCAGTGATGGGACCATCGCCAGAATTTTCAATTCTTTTGATTGCATCATTGGTCGGTTCAATCGTAACGGCCATTGCATGTGCATTGGCATGCAGGATGTGATTTGCGTCATGCACGATTGCAACATGGCCTTTCCAGAACAACAAATCGCCACGTTTTGGCACGTCGTGTACATCTGTTCCCAGTTTCGCCTTCTGCACATCGCTGTCCGCGGGTGCGTCGATACCGCAAACAGAACACGCAACTTGTACCAAGCCTGAACAATCGACGCCCAATACTGAATTACCACCCCACAAATATGGAGCGCCCAAAAATTTTACGGCCTCGGTCACAATATCCTGTGCAACTTCTCGCAACGGTTTCAGATGTAACAATGGGATCCAGCCCATGTCAGTTTTTGCAAATTGGCCGTGGCATTCATGCACCCTGACTTTCGACCACATGGGGATCGTTTTTACATCAGGGCTTTTGAAATTTGTGTCCAGATAACAATGCGTCAAAACATTTGTTACGTAATGTGTTGGGGGTGGCTGATTGCCCAAGGCCTCAGTTTTCAGGTAACCAACATACCCATCAGATTGTTGTCGAACAAAGGCCCAGCCTTCGACTTCCTCAAACACATCAACAGTTGCACCATACAGCAATTGTCGCTGTCTTTCTCCATTTGGCCTATCCTGTAAATCGCATAACGGTACAGCAATCTGGTACTGTTGGGGTTGCACAAAATTATGATGGTTGATGCGCGATTTCAGATCGAATGCAGCGACCCGTTCGTTATATGCCTGAAACCGACGATCCATTATATGTTTAAAAACTTTTGCAACGCCTCAAACGCCGCGCGCGCGCCCGTGGAATTTCCACCCTTTGGTCGTCCGGGGGCATTTTGCGCGCTCCATGCAAAGATATCAAAATGAGCGTATTTGGCGGGTTCATTTACAAATCTGCGCAAAAACAGGGCTGCCGTGATCGCGCCACCTAATCCGCCCGCAGGTGCGTTGTCCAAATCTGCAATATCCGGCTCGATCATTGCTTCATAAGGATCCCAAAATGGCAATTCCCAAACAGGGTCCTGTGCAACGTGACATCCCATGGCCAAGGCAGATGAAAACGCCTCTGATCCCGAAAAGAACGCGGCAATATCAGGACCAACCGCAACACGTGCAGCGCCAGTCAGGGTGGCCATGGACAAAATGAAATCGGGTTCATCCTCACTTGCTAAGGCCAGCGCATCCGCCAGAACCAAGCGGCCTTCTGCATCTGTGTTGTTAATTTCAACACTTAAGCCTTTGCGTGACGTCAGAATGTCCTTGGGTCGAAAGGCATTCCCAGCAACAGAGTTCTCAACGGCGGGGATCAAAACACGCAATTGAACAGGTAATTTCATGCGCATTATCATATGAGCCAGCGCGATCACATTCGCAGATCCGCCCATATCTTTTTTCATTAGGGCCATGCTCGCCGCTGGTTTTAAATCTAACCCCCCCGTATCGAAACAAACACCCTTACCAACCAAAGTCAGCTTTGGTCCCGTACTGCCCCATTTCAAATCGATCAAACGTGGCTGTTGCTCTGCCGCGCGTCCAACTGTGTGGATCATTGGAAAGTTCTGCGCCAGCAATTCATCACCCACAGTCACCTTAAAATCAGCCTGATGTTGCAAGGCCAACTCCTGAACAGCATTGGCCAGTTCAGATGGTCCCATATCAGCCGCAGGCGTATTGATCAGGTCACGGCATAAAATTTCGGCCTCAACCATTGCAGCAACTTTATTTGCATCTGCCCAATGTGGTTTCACCAATTGTCGCGCTGGCTGTTTTACGGATTTATATCGCGTAAAACGATACTGATCTATAAACCAACCGACGAGCTCGACAAGGTTGCGTTCTAAAGCATCGTCATCACAAAACTGATATATTCCATCAGGCAATTTTGATGCCGCAGCCGCCAAGGCAAAACGCCCCCGCTTGCGTGTTTCTGCACTGCCTAGCCCCAATAAAGCGATGGGCTGATCATCTTCAAAAACAATCAGGCCTTGACCCAAACCACCGTCAAAACCGTGAAAATCTGCGGCATTTCGTTGTACATCTGACAACTGGCCTAGGGTGGCAGCAGCAGTTTCTTTAGTACAGATGTATGTTTGAATCGCCTGAGTGTCCGCCGGCGCAAATAAATCAGCCATGTGTTCCCCTATCATGATGTTTGGTGAAACACTGGCCAAAGTAACCTAAAACCGCAAGGCCCAATCACGAATAGATTGGCATGTCCCAAATCGCAAACAGCGATTGTTCACCAACTCGCAGCAGGCGTTGGAATGTGGATGAAACTGAAACAAAATCGTTCGCATCCACACAGATCATTACATCCTGTGCAACGCGCGACAAATGTCCAAACCCAAATTGACGTCCCAAATTTGTGATTTTGTTTAGGCTATCGCGCAGTTCATCATAGTTTGATTTCATATACTGCGCCTCTGCACGACCCAAGATCTGGGCAATATCCTCTACCACATCGAAAATAAGGTCGTGTCGGTCACGATCGGCCTGTAGGTTAAATTGTTCAAGAAATTGCGCCTGATCAATCTCTACGCTTTCTTTCCGCTCCATCATCGTCACAATAGTCATGTTTGTTTCCTAATCACTGAATCACCAGTTCGTGTTGTGCCATGCAAAGAAAACCAAAATGTTTACTGCATAAAAAAATTGCTCTCGAAATTTATGAAAATTCTATATAAGCACCAAAGAACAAGGGCATAGGAGTATTAAGATGGACTATATCAAAGTTCTTCCGGGGTATTTGTCAAAACGGTATCACGGTTGGCACGCGACGAGTTACACTGAAAACAAAGCGTGGTTCCAACATCTTGCGAACGAGGGTCAACACCCACGCGCAATGGTCATCTCTTGTTGCGACTCTCGTATTCATGTCACATCGATTTTTGGTGCGGATCAAGGCGAATTTTTTCTTCATAGAAATATCGCAAACTTGGTGCCCCCCTATTCCCCCGATGGAAAACAACACGGAACCTCAGCGGCGATCGAATATGCTGTAACAGCGCTTAAAGTGGCGCATGTCATTGTTTTGGGGCACTCAAGCTGTGGCGGTGTTAAGGGGTGCTTGGATATGTGCACAGGACATGCGCCCCAACTGGAAGAGAAATCCAGCTTTGTCGGGCGTTGGATGGATATCCTGCGCCCTGGTTACGAAGCGATTGCGGATCATCATAGTGACGAAGATATGCCACGCGCCCTTGAAAAACAGGCTGTCTTGGTTTCATTAGAAAACTTGATGACATTCCCATTTGTGAAGGATGCCGTTGACAGAAATCAACTTAGCCTGCATGGGCTTTGGACTGATATTGGCGAAGGTGGGTTAGAAAACTATGATGCCGAACGCGGCGAATTCGTTCCTGTGTAACGCTCGGCCCAGTGTTTCAGAAACGAATGTAAATTCGGGCTTGGCCGCGTTGTTTTGGCCAGATTGGGCAGGCGTTTAATAAGATGCGTTTTACGATTGCGCGCGTGTTCCGATAGGGACACCGCGTGGCTTATTAGTGGAGTGGATGTGATCAACGCTTCATCTCTGGTAAGTCGGACTTAGGAGTATAGCGCTCTTGGCGGTCATAAACTTTAAGCTTCAAGACATCTGCATTGGCGACACGCAATTCATATGCAAAAAGATGTTCCAACTCTTCTCGTGTGACACTGTTCTGTGAATTTTCTTCTGTGATCTCACGACCTTTTCGAACCCAACTTGGAGTCTTAGAGCGTGTCATGATATCCGAAAAAAAGCCATTTTGTCACCATGTCGAACCAACCCGATGCCCAAGGTAAGGGATGCGGTGTCGGAGGCACCGGGCCGGTCCAACCTCGACGCGCAGAGCGCGGTTAACTGATAGGGATCAAGTGGCAAACCACTTTGCGTCCCTTGTTACAATGGGTAACAAAGAAAACCCCCCAACGCATCGGAGCGTTGGGGGGGTGTTCCGTATCTTTCGCCACAAATCCAATACCTTAGGATTGATTTGTGATGCTTGTTTATACTGCTTGCTTAAATTAGCCTTTTTTCAGGGCTTTCTGGCCCAAAACTTCGGCGATCTGTACCGCGTTCAGCGCAGCGCCTTTGCGCAGGTTGTCTGAAACACACCAAAGATTCAGTCCGTTCTCAACTGTGCTGTCTGTACGAATGCGGCTAATGAATGTTGCATAATCACCAACGCATTCAATTGGTGTTACATATCCACCGTCTTCGCGTTTATCGATGACCATGATACCGGGCGCTTCCCGCAGAATATCGCGTGCCTCATCTTCATCCAGGAAATCTTCAAATTCAATGTTTAATGCTTCAGAATGCCCAACAAACACGGGCACTCGAACACAGGTTGCGGTGATTTTAACGGATGTATCCAAGATTTTCTTGGTTTCTGCGACCATTTTCCACTCTTCTTTGGTGCTTCCATCATCCATGAAAACATCAATGTGTGGAATTACATTAAATGCGATCTGCTTGGTGAACTTTTTAGGCTCAACTTCAGTGACAGGATTATAAACAGCTTTTGTTTGATCCCAAAGCTCGTCCATGCCTTCTTTACCGGCGCCCGAAGTTGATTGATATGTGCTGACAACAACGCGCTTAATTTTCGCGCGATCATGCAGCGGTTTGAGTGCGACAACCATTTGCGCAGTTGAACAGTTTGGATTCGCGATAATATTCTTTTTGGAATATCCCATAACCGCATCTGCATTCACCTCTGGAACGATCAGCGGAACATCAGGATCGTAGCGATAAAGCGAACTGTTATCGATGACGACACATCCTGCTGCTGCTGCCTTAGGTGCGAATTCTTTGGTTGCCGAAGAGCCAATTGCGAACAGTGCTATATCCCAACCAGAAAAATCAAACGTAGCAAGGTCCTGCGTCGTCAATGTCTTCTCACCAAAGCTCACTTCCGTTCCCAAAGAGCGGCGGCTAGCAAGCGCTGCAATCTCATCTACTGGAAACTGACGTTCTGCCAGAATGTTTAACATCTCGCGGCCAACATTTCCTGTCGCGCCACAAACAACGATTTTGTACCCCATGCGATCGGGTCTCCTTTACTACGGGTTCGTCCCCTGAACGGGACAGCACGGGGCATACACGATGGACAACACTGTTAAAAGAGCCACGGATACCTTTTTGACGGATTTTAATCTAAATTATCCTGTGAAAAGGCGTAAATCAGTAGGCTAACGCCGATCAAAACGCTCATTAACAATAGGATATTGCTGTAGCGTGCAGCGCCAGTGATTCCTGATGCGATCTCGGCGGCTTGTATTTTTCCTGACAACACCTGAAAAAAACCAACCCCACTAATCGAAAACAAATTCATCAACGTAACGCCCCGCCCCGCAATGTGTGGTGGTGCAAATGCACGACCATGCGCAACAATCATCGGGAACGACATGCCGAAAAATCCAATCACGGTGAATAAGGTCACGGCCCACGTGAAACTTAAATGACCACTTAAAAGAAGAGCAATCAGCGCGGATAATACAATCACATTCCCCGCAAAGATGACCCATTTTCTTGATCCAAATACACGGTCCAATGGACCATAGACAAATGTCCCTGCGATGATCGCAAGGCTCATCATCATGCTGGCGTTGCCAACTTGGGTGGTGTTCGCACCAAAGGTGTCGACCAAATACGGACCAATCCATAATCCACGCAAAGCCGCAACCGGCAAGTAATTCACAAAAACCAGTGGTATGATGAACCAAAGCACGGGCATTTTCAAAAGGTCCGAAAATCGCCCAATCTGCGTTGTCTCAAACTTAGGGGGATTTCGTACAAATATAAATGCAGCGACGGCGATAACCGCACTAACAACTGCCAGACCCCACAGCGTTTCGCGCCACCCATAAATTTGTACAACCCAAACCAGCGGCACAGATCCAGCCAAATTGCCAATAGATCCAACACCAATTGTGGTGGCTGCAAGTGTGGCAAATATTCTAGGGGAATAAACACGCGCGAAAATATAATACGACGCCATCAAAACAGGCGAACATCCAATCCCAATCAACAGCATCGCCAATTTAACGTGCAGCGCAGACTGCGCCATGGCAAACAGGGCTGCACCACCTGCACCGCCGATTAAAAACAAAACGGCAGAAGTCAGGCGTGGACCAATCCGATCCAATGCACCGCCCACAGGAATTTGCATCAGGGCAAAGGACAGAAACCATAGCCCTGAAGCCGTGGATAAATCATCAGGCGTGGCGCCAATATCCTGCCCCAAGATACCCGTTAAAACAGCAAGAAAGCTACGGAAAAACTGGCTTAGCACATAGGCTAAGCACAGCGAAATAATGCCAGTAATCATGAATTACGACGATTTCAAATTCTTCGCAGAATTTTTAATGGCTGCATACTGACCCGATGGGCGATAACACCATAAATAGTCTGGCAATACCGATGCCATTGATGTCGCTTCGATCCCTAAATCATTCAATGTTTTAGCATCATCCGAAACAACATTATCGTTTTGTAATTGCTTCAACTGGTCCCGTGTTAGGATGGAATTTGTAAACAACCCGAATGTAATCGCCTGCGCCATATCCGCACCGAATGCAACGCTCCAGGCAGCAAACTTTGGCAAGGATAGCGTAAGTGCGCGGCGCTGTATCACCGATTTCATGCGAGTCATTAATTCAGCGAATGTTTCTACATCAGGACCACCCAATTCATAGACACCTGCAGATGCCTGACCCATGGCGCCAGCCACAGCTGCACGTGCAACGTCGTCCACATAAACGGGTTGAAATTTGCTATTCGCACCCGAAATTGGCAACACAGGCAGCGCCGCCGCCATTTGTGCGAACCGATTAAAGAACTGGTCTTCTGTCCCAAAAACAATGGATGGGCGCAGGATCACCGCATTTGGAAAATGCTGTTGGATCGCGGCTTCGCCTTGGGCCTTGGTTACGGCATATGCGCTTGGCCCATTGGCATCCGCACCAATTGCCGAAATATGAACCAAATTTGAAACGCCGTTTTCATTGGCCAACCGCGCGATGCGGGCGGCGCCGTTTGCTTGGACATCTTGGAACTTATTGCGGCCTACCTCGTTCAGGATACCAACACAGTTGATTACTGCATCTGCACCTGACAGTGCGGCGGCAACTGATGCGTCATCACGGATGTTGCATCCAATTGGTTCAACCTGACCAACTGCGCCGTATGGTTTCACAAAAATGGCTTCGTTTGGGCGGCGAACCGCCACGCGCACGCGCCAGCCTGCTTGTGCCATGCGGCGTGTGATGTAGCGTCCTACAAATCCTGATCCACCAAAAATGGTTACCAATTTGGTCATGGTTCGACTCCTAAGCATTGTTGCGCTTTGCTTATCTTTATTGCGCCATTCTGACAAGAGAGATGGCGAAAATTGCAATATGTATCACGTCGGTACAACGTCGGTATTACGTCGGTGTTTTAACGAAAAATGAAAATCATAGTCCCTGGATCAAAGTTTTCGCACCATCGCGCAGCGCATCAACCAAAATTTCACCGTCGGAATTTGTGCCTTTTGATGCCAATTGCAAAAGCGATATTGTCCGCTCAGCCGAGGGATCATCAATTCGCGCGATACGTCCATCCAATCCACGATTGGCCTCGGTTGCGGCGTAAATGTTTGGTAAGACCGCCAAACCTGTACCAGCGGCGGCCAAGTTGTTTTTATGTAATCTCTGATTATAGATACTGATCGCCTTTCGCCAAATCTTACTGCCATGCAGGAAACGACACGTTTCTGCTATGGGATGATTACACTTTGGAAATGAACGCATAAAATGAGCCACCACCGACAATCGCAAACTGCGTTAGTCAACTTGGAAATGCCGATGGCAATGTTTGTTGGGCTATCAATGGGTGGAACGTCCCTGTTGATGGTCCTGAGTGCATCTGCATCCTATATCGCGGTCCCCGCTGCGATGCGTTTGGCCCTGCCAGAGGTAAAGTTGGGAATTTATCTGTCCTTGTCGCTGGGGATAACGTTTCCCTTCAACCTTACGGTTGGCATGCCGTTCTATTTTTACATTGCTAATCTATAGCATAGAATAGGGTGTCAGGGCCTTTTCTTGGGCCTTAGTCCACCATGTATCTAAATCCTGTGGGTTCATTTCTGAAGCGAGGCCGATGGCAACCAGTCCTGTTTCGACATCATTGGAAAAGGTTGTGACATCAATATGCGCTCCGACAACATGCACCGACAACGTTCGCGTTTCAGCGCGCACAAATCCCTTCATCCGAAACACACCCTCTGGGCGATCCTGCAGCGCATAAATCAGGGTATTTCGATTAAACGCAACATCGGCCTGAGCAAACCATTTGGTATAAGCTGCATGTGGTGACGCAGCCGGATTGGGTTGTTTTGGTGTGCTAGGGGCCAGCAACATTTCAATTGTTGCTGTATCACTTTCCATGATCGGCGCCTTGCTGATCGTGGCCAGTTGCATGGACAGATGATCACTTAGCTGGGTTTTAGACACATAAATCAAATCGGCCACGCGAATCTGATCACGCACCTGATCCCCGACGAAACGATCGACAAGTTGATCCAAAATATTTGCCCCATCCACCACAGTGATGATCCCCTGATATACCAAATCAGGTTCAGCAACGGCGACATTGGCAATTTTCGCAGGATCGGCAATGCCGCTTGCCTCGATCACGATGTGGTCGGGGCGCATATCCCCGTCTAATACATCCCCAATCGCCAAAAATAGGTCCGCACCCATCGTGCAGCACACACAGCCATTTGAAAGTTGGATAGTATCCTCATCCGCAGACACCAAGAGCGCGGCGTCAACATTTATCGCACCAAAATCATTCACCATGACCAAATACCGCTTGCCCTGTGGGTCGCGCAAAATTTGATTGATCAGTGTGGTTTTACCCGCACCTAAATATCCGCCGATGACGGTCAGTGGAATGCCTGTCATATAAGGTGTACTACCCCTGAACTTACTGTGCCTTTCACCTCAATATCCTTAAGGGCGTTTCCGTCGCCCTCCGTTGGATCTTGGGCCAAAATTGCAAAGTCTGCTATTTTTCCTGTTTCGATGCTGCCAATATCGCGATCCAGTTTCAATGTATAGGCCGCCCCAAGGGTAATTGCGTGCAATGCTTCGTCTA
>OAPM01000042.1_pt1 | contig 10595 bp, 7 predicted proteins | sample 1470761 | NCBI WGS metagenome assembly OAPM01 (sample SAMEA3275546, study PRJEB22092) | marine metagenome | biome: ENVO:00000447; feature: ENVO:00002042; material: ENVO.00002110 | collected 2014-06-21T11:05:00+00 | depth 0 m | reverse complement strand
TCGGGACTGGCCACATTAGAGAAAAACGTCGCGGAGCTAAGCGCAGCGCTTGAAGCAAGCCCTGAGCTAAACGACCTGATCAACTCACCTGTTTATTCGCGTGAAGAACAAGGTGCAGCGATTTCAGCCGTAGCCGCGAAAATGAAACTTATGCCAACACTTGCCAATGCTTTGGCACTGATGGCAACAAAGCGTCGCTTGTTCGTATTGCCAGCACTGACTGGTCAACTGCGTGCATTGATCGCCGAAGAAAAAGGCGAAGTAACCGCCGAAGTGATCTCGGCAAAGGCGATGACGAAAACGCAGATTGACAAATTGGCCAAAGCGATCAAATCGCGCATTGGCAAAGATGTGAATATCGACGCGTCTGTTGATGAAGCACTCATCGGTGGTCTTGTCGTTAAAGTGGGCTCTCAAATGATCGACACGTCGATCCGCTCCAAACTAAATTCCCTTCAGAATGTAATGAAAGAGGTCGGATAAATGGGTATCCAAGCAGCCGAAATTTCTGCGATCCTTAAGGACCAGATCAAGAACTTTGGCCAAGAAGCCGAAGTGGCCGAAGTCGGTCGCGTATTGTCCGTTGGTGACGGTATCGCGCGTGTGCACGGTCTAGATAACGTACAAGCTGGTGAAATGGTCGAATTTCCTGGCAACATCCAAGGTATGGCCTTGAACCTAGAGAGCGACAACGTTGGTGTTGTTATCTTTGGCTCTGACCGTGATATCAAAGAAGGCGACGTTGTTAAGCGTACAAATTCTATTGTGGACGTTCCTGCAGGCATGGGCCTATTGGGTCGCGTTGTTGATGGTCTGGGCAACCCACTTGACGGCAAAGGTGCAATCGATGCATCAGAACGCCGTGTTGCTGACGTAAAAGCGCCAGGCATCATCCCACGTAAATCAGTTCACGAACCAATGGCGACAGGCCTGAAGTCAGTTGACGCGATGATCCCGATCGGTCGCGGTCAGCGTGAATTGATCATTGGTGACCGTCAAACTGGTAAAACAGCGGTGGCATTGGACACGATCCTTAACCAAAAAACATACAACGAAGCCGCTGGCGATGACGACAGCAAAAAGCTTTATTGTATCTATGTTGCGGTTGGCCAAAAGCGTTCAACAGTTGCACAGTTGGTGAAGAAGCTGGAAGAAAGCGGCGCGATTGAGTATTCAGTTGTTGTTGCGGCGACTGCGTCTGACCCGGCACCTATGCAGTTCTTGGCGCCATACGCGGCGACAGCGATGGCAGAATATTTCCGTGACAACGGCAAGCACGCATTGATCATCTACGATGACCTATCTAAGCAAGCTGTTTCATATCGCCAGATGTCACTTCTACTTCGTCGTCCACCCGGACGTGAAGCGTATCCAGGTGACGTTTTCTATCTTCACTCACGTCTATTGGAACGTTCAGCGAAGTTGAACGAAGATCACGGCGCAGGTTCATTGACTGCTCTGCCGATCATTGAAACACAAGGCGGCGACGTTTCTGCGTTTATTCCGACAAACGTGATTTCGATTACAGACGGTCAGATCTTCTTGGAAACAGAATTGTTCTACCAAGGTATCCGCCCAGCGGTGAACACAGGTTTGTCTGTTTCTCGTGTTGGTTCGTCTGCACAAACAAACGCGATGAAATCAGTTGCGGGTCCAGTTAAACTGTCACTTGCTCAGTATCGTGAAATGGCGGCCTTCGCTCAGTTTGGTTCAGACCTTGATGCAGCAACACAACAGTTGTTGAACCGTGGTGCACGCCTAACCGAGCTTATGAAGCAGCCGCAGTATTCGCCTTTGACAAACGCAGAAATCGTATGTCTGATTTTCGCGGGTACAAACGGATACCTAGACAGTGTTGAGGTCAACCAAGTTGGTCGTTTCGAAGCGGGCCTTTTGGCGCATCTGCGCGGCAAGCATTCGGACCTTTTGGACTACATCACAAATGAAGATCCAAAAATCAAAGGCGAAGCTGAGACAAAAATCCGCGCCGCGTTGGATGAATTCGCAGCAGATTTCGCATAAGGGGACGCGGCTATGCCAAGTCTGAAGGACTTAAAAAACCGGATCGAGAGTGTTAAAAACACTCGTAAGATCACCAAAGCCATGCAGATGGTCGCGGCAGCAAAATTGCGCCGCGCCCAAGAAGCAGCTGAGGCCGGTCGTCCCTATGCAGAGCGTTTTAACGCGGTATTGGGTTCACTTGCGTCATCAGTTGGTGGTTCGGACTCTGCTCCGATGCTGCTACGTGGTACGGGATCTGATCAGACCCATTTGCTTGTCGTCATGACAGCAGAACGGGGCCTGTGCGGTGGATTTAATTCGAACATCGCAAAACTTGCAAAACAGCACGCAGCGGACCTTGTTGCTGCGGGCAAAACAGTAAAGATCATCACAGTAGGTAAAAAAGGGCGCGACAGCATGAAGCGCGACCTTGGCGATCACTACATTGAACATGTTGATCTTTCTGAAGTTAAGCGCATTGGTTATTTAAACGCGCAAGATATCGCAAAAGGCGTCCTATCTCGTTTCGAGGCAGGGGAATTCGACGTAGCAACCATTTTTTATGCGCGCTTTATCAACGTCGTTAGCCAGGTGCCAACAGCACAGCAAATCATCCCCGCGTCGTTTGAAGTGACAAAGGGTGATGCCGTTGCAACGCTATATGACTACGAACCAGACGAAGAGGCCATTTTGGCGGATCTTCTTCCACGTGGTGTAGCGACGCAGATTTACACGGCATTGCTGGAAAATGGCGCATCCGAGCAAGGTGCACGGATGTCTGCGATGGACAACGCGACCCGCAACGCGGGTGACATGATCGACAAACTGACAATTGAATTTAACCGCTCGCGTCAGGCTGTCATTACCAACGAGCTTATTGAAATCATCTCGGGCGCAGAAGCGCTCTAAGAACCGGAGACGAAACTATGGCAAACGCAAAAGGCAAAATCACTCAGGTGATCGGCGCCGTTGTGGACGTGCAGTTCGATGATCACCTACCAGAGATCTTGAACGCGCTAACCACTGATAATAACGGTAAGACACTGGTTCTGGAAGTTTCCCAGCACCTTGGTGAAAATACTGTACGTACAATCGCGATGGACGCGACCGAAGGTCTTGTTCGTGGCCAAGCGGTCGCCGACACACAAGGCCCAATCTCAGTTCCAGTTGGCAACGCCACATTGGGACGTATTTTGAACGTTGTTGGTGAACCTATCGACGAACAAGGTCCTGTGAACGCAGAAGAAACACGCGCAATTCACCAACCAGCACCTGAATTCAGTGAACAATCAACAGAATCAGAAGTACTGGTCACTGGTATTAAGGTTATCGACCTGCTGGCGCCGTATGCCAAAGGTGGTAAAATCGGCCTATTCGGTGGTGCTGGTGTTGGTAAAACAGTTTTGATCATGGAACTGATCAACAACATTGCTAAAGTGCACTCTGGCTTCTCCGTTTTTGCGGGTGTGGGCGAGCGTACTCGTGAAGGTAATGACTTATATCACGAAATGATTGAATCAAACGTTATTAAGCCTGACAATCTATCTGACTCTCAGGTGGCACTTGTTTACGGTCAGATGAACGAACCTCCCGGAGCGCGTGCACGTGTTGCGTTGACAGGTTTGACATTGGCGGAACAGTTCCGTGATCAGTCAGGTACAGACGTTTTGTTCTTTGTTGACAACATCTTCCGCTTTACACAGGCGGGTTCTGAGGTGTCTGCGCTATTGGGTCGTATCCCATCTGCTGTGGGTTACCAGCCAACATTGGCAACAGACATGGGCGCAATGCAGGAACGTATTACATCAACTAAAAATGGTTCGATTACATCGATCCAGGCGGTTTATGTTCCAGCGGATGACCTTACTGACCCTGCGCCTGCGACAACATTTGCGCACTTGGATGCGACAACTGTTTTGTCACGTGCGATCTCAGAGCTTGGTATCTACCCTGCGGTTGACCCACTAGACTCCTCTTCACGTCTTATGGATCCATCTGTTGTTGGTGAAGAACACTATGAAGTTGCGCGTTCTGTTCAAGGTATCTTGCAGCGCTATAAATCACTTCAGGACATCATTGCAATTTTGGGCATGGACGAATTGTCAGAAGAAGACAAACTGACAGTTGCACGCGCACGTAAGATCCAGCGTTTCTTGTCACAGCCATTCGACGTTGCGAAAGTGTTTACAGGTTCTGATGGGGTTCAGGTCCCAATGGAAGACACAATCGCATCGTTTAAAGCTGTTGTGGCTGGTGAATATGACCATTTGCCAGAGGGTGCCTTCTACATGGTTGGTGGCATCAACGAAGTGATCGCAAAAGCTGAAAAAATGGCGGCGGACGCGGCCTAAAGGAGGCCTAAATGGCAGACACAATGCAATTTGACCTAGTCAGCCCAGAGCGTCGCGTTGCGTCGCTCGAGGTGACGTCGGTTCAAATCCCAGGTGCGGATGGTGACATGACTGCTATGCCGGGTCATGCACCACTGATTACCACGCTTCGCCCAGGCATTTTGCGTGTCGAAAGCACAGGCGGAACGCAAGAGTATGTTGTCACTGGCGGCTTTGCCGAAATTGGTGAGAACCTTTCAGTTTTGGCCGAACGTGCATTGCCACGTCAGGAAATGACACAAGAAACGTTTGACGCAATTGTAGAAGAGGCACGCGCCGCTTTGAACAATGCGAAAGAGGTTTTTGTAAACGAACCTGGTCCAGTTGATGATGCAGCCAAGCTGTTATCTGATATGGTGGCTATGGGTGGTGATATTGGTTTGAACGCCAATAACTAGGTCCCCAAACAGATGGAAATTTAAACCCGCTACACGGTCGTGTGGCGGGTTTTTTTATGTCAAAACGCACGTCGGTATAACGTCGGTATCGTGTCGGTATGACGTAGGTGTTTGTGGGTTATTAGACTGCGTTCCGGCAAACGTATCGCGTGTCCTGCGCCGTCCTTTTCTCTGTACAGGTTAGATAAGATTTTAGCGCCGCGCCATCATGGCCAATCGGATAAGGCTACGTTCCACCAATTCCATTGCTGGGGCACGTTGACCTGCTGAACGAAGTTGTAAATCAAGATCGGTCAATACGCTTAGCGCGTCCTGCAGTTTACGACCACCCCAATGCTGTGCCTGACGCACAATCATATCGCGGCGTGGCCCGTAGACGGGAGGACGCAGTTTGCCAACCCCATTCGCAGCACCACCAGGATCACTTGCAGCAGTAAAGAGCGTTTTGAAATGCCGCGCTGCGCCTATGGTCAGGGTCACTGGTTGCATACCCTGATCCTTTAGCCGCGTCATCACGGGGCCGATTTGATCCGCGCGACCACTGGCTACAATATTTAAGATGTCATCTAATTCAGCCTCGGCCGAGGTAGGAGCGCAGGCCTCAATATCAGGTGTGCTGACAGGCGTATCATCCCCGTATTTATATAGTGCGAGCTTTTCAAGGGTTTGGCGAAAATCACCGGGTTCCAAATCTCGTGCTAAGGCGTTTAATGTATCCATCGCATCCATTGGAATATGTGTTAGGCCCGCTTTTTTCAAATCTGCTTCGATTTCGGCACGTGTGGGCGGATTGTCATAGATCGGTGCGCATTTCGCACTGGCATGCGTTTCAAAACCCTTGCGTAGGGATGAACTGGGCTTTAGCTGACCTGCGGTCACTACTATCGTTGCATCACCCTGTTCCCATGCGGCGATCCCGTCTAACACAATTTTTGAAACTGCATCGGCGGCCTCTTCGATGAAAACGGCGCGCTGACCTGGAAAAAACCCCTGCGCCTTTAAGGCGTCTTGCAACATAGCGGGTTCTTTCTTTAGCTCACTTGCACTAAAGCGCGCTAGGCGCATTTCTTCGTCGGCATGCGCCCCTAATAAATTTTTCAGATATTCTTCACGCTTTAATGCCACGCGCATGGCGTCCGCACCATAAAACAAAACTGCAGGTGTGCGATCATCTGGTTTTGCAACTAATGCTGATATATCCCGCCCATTTAGTTTCATGCAGCACCATAAAACATTAAATCACGCATGACCTCATCCGCCAATTGTTGCATCAATCTGCGTTCTGCATTCCGTTCTGCCGCTTGCGTTGCGGCGGATGATCCATTGGTGGAATACCCTACAAAGGCGCGTTTGTTTTGGGTATACACGACCGCATTCGTTTCAAGGTTACGCAGCATGAATGTCACGCTGCCTTCAACTTGTTGGCGTAGGGATTGACCATCTGGTGTAATTGCCGAGCGCGTAGTTGATTTGGACAATTTATAGGACAGCCCATAACGGGGCAACGGGGGTGCGCCGCCCAACCGATCCTCTAACGCATTTCGAAAATAAAATGAACTGCGGTCACGTGGTGTTTCCAGCGATATTGACGATACGATATCATCGACGGATTGTATTTGGTTCGCAGGCTGCAACGCGCAGCCTGCTAATAATGCGCCACTTAGGGTTAAAAATGTTCTTCGGTTAGATAACCACATTTACGATCCGTCCGGGGACAACGATCACTTTTTTCGGGCTTGCCCCGTGAAGCGCCCGCACCACAGCATCCTGCGCAAGCGCAAGTTTTTCAACCTCTTCTTTTGGCATGTCTTTGGCTACGCTGATTTCCGCGCGTCGTTTTCCGTTCACTTGAATTGGCATTGTCACTTCGTCATCAACTAACAATGCAGGGTCCGCCTTGGGCCACGACGCGTTTATCACCAACCCTTCACCGCCCAACATTGACCAAACTTCCTCGGCCAAGTGCGGTGTCATGGGGGCCATCATTTGTGCAAGGGTGCGCATTGCCATCGCCTTGGTTTCGGATCCTGATTTGGATTTGGCAATGGTGTTTGTGAACCCATAAAGACGCGCGATTGCGGCATTGAAACCAAAACTTTCGATGCCTTGGGTGATGTCGTGGATTGCCTTGTGCGTTTCCTTCAACAAAATCTTATCTTGGTCATTTGCTGCAACCTCAGTGCCTGCACAATCCAAGGCAAGTCGATAAACACGACCCAAATGTTTTGCAGCCGCCTCTGCGCCTGATGCCGTCCATTCCACATCGCGTTCTGGTGGGCTGTCAGATAGGACAAACCAACGGGCGGTATCGGCACCAAAGGCATCGATGATCGCCAACGGATCAACCACGTTGTTTTTCGATTTTGACATTTTGGCGGATGGAATGATGTCCAGTTCTGATCCGTCCTCGATCAAGAATGCCTTGCCATCGCGCAAGTCAACTTGTTCGGGGTAATAGTAAACGGGGCGTCCATCCTGACCATCGCGTTTATAAATTGCGTGTGTCACCATGCCTTGTGTAAATAAGGCGTTAAAGGGTTCAACCGCACTTTGGGGCAGGTGGCCACAGATCTGCATCGCGCGCGCGAAAAAGCGGGAATAAAGCAAGTGCAAAATCGCGTGTTCAATGCCGCCGATATACTGATCCACATTCATCCAATAGGCGATATCATCTGCATTGGTGGGTGTATCTGCGCGCGGGGATGTAAAGCGTGCAAAATACCATGAACTGTCCACGAATGTATCCATTGTGTCTGTTTCACGCAGCGCATCCTGACCGCAGGATGGGCAGGAACACTGGCGCCATGTTGGATGGCGATCCAATGGGTTCCCTGGTTTGTCAAAGCTGACATCATCGGGCAAACGGATGGGCAGGTTTTCCTTTTTCTCAGGGACGACACCACAGCTGTCGCAGTGAACAACGGGAATCGGGCATCCCCAATAACGCTGACGGCTCAGGCCCCAATCACGAAGGCGGAACTTTGTAACACCTTTGCCCCAGCCTGCATTCTCGGCAAATTCGATTGTGGCGGCGATAGCCTGATCGCCAGTGGCCTCATCCAAACCTGCAAAATGGTTGACCCACTTTACCTTTTCGGACTTTGCTGGAACGAAGGCCGTGTTTTCAACGGGTGTCTGATCATCCAACGCATAGAATGTATCTGTGACGGGTAAATCGTATTTGCGTGCGAAGTCCAAATCGCGCTGGTCGTGTGCAGGGCAGGCGAAAATCGCACCCGTTCCATAATCCATCAGGATAAAATTCGCAATCCAGACCGGCAATTCCCAATCCGGGTTTAAAGGGTGACGCACGCGCAGGCCTGTGTCGTATCCCTTTTTCTCGGCTTTTTCCATATCCGCTTCAGATGTCGACATCTGACGGCATTCTTTATTAAACGCTTCAACCTGTGGGTCTGATTTTTCCAAGTGGCGCGCCAGAGGGTGATCTGCCGAAATCCCAACAAAGGATGCACCCAGCAGTGTATCGGGGCGTGTGGTGTAAACGGCAATATCCTGATGCCCGTCTGGACCGTCAATCAGATCAAAGGCAAATTCCAAGCCGCGTGATTTACCGATCCAGTTTTGCTGCATCAATTTCACTTTGGCGGGCCAATCATCCAGTCCGTCAATTTCACCCAGTAAATTTTCGGCGTGTTCTGAAATTTTAAAGAACCACTGCGTCAGCTCTTTTCGTTCTACAATCGCGCCTGATCGCCAGCCACGACCGTTTTCGACCTGTTCGTTGGCCAAAACGGTCATATCCACTGGATCCCAGTTGACCACGGCGTTTTTGCGATAGACCAAATCGTGTTCCAGAAAATCAAGGAATAGCGCCTGTTGTTGGCCGTAATATTCTGGATCGCAGGTGGCGAACTCACGGCTCCAATCAATCGAAAGCCCAAGCGGTTTCATTTGATCTTTCATCGTTGCGATGTTGGAATAAGTCCATTCCTTAGGGTGGCCGCCAATTGCCATCGCTGCGTTTTCTGCGGGCATTCCGAATGCATCCCATCCCATTGGGTGCAAAACATTGTGGCCTGTGGACATTTTGTAGCGCGCAATCACGTCACCCATGGTGTAATTACGCACGTGTCCCATATGGATTCGGCCCGAAGGGTAGGGGAACATTTCCAGCACATAATATTTTGGCTTGGCCTCATCACGCTTTGCCTCAAACACATTTGCAGTGTCCCAAGCCGCCTGCCATTTTGCTTCGATTTGTGTTGCCTCGTATCGCGACATCAATCTGTTCCCAAGTCATTTAAAATCCACACTCACTGATACTGTGATGTGGGAACAGGGTCTAGTGCCGATCATGTGTTTTTCCATTGATCTTTTCGCGTTTCAGTTATTGCAATGCCAGATGGTAATATGCCTTAAAAAGAGCCTCTAAATTTAACATGTCTCCTTCAAAACAAGGTTTTCTGGTCAAGCATTAATAATTTTTGAATTTTTTCCGCTTCTTTATCACTGCCGTAAACTCGTCAAAAATTCGCCATTTTGCGTGGCTACGTTGGTGAAGAACTCATAACTCACTGAGTTTCATACAAGGGGATTAAGACTATGAGCCATTATCAAAGTAGGCTGCTCATGGGAATGCAAGCACGTCTGAAAGGTGCCGCGAATCCTTAAACCGCGCCTTTAGTGTTTGCGGAGATTTTTTGACGGCGCTGGAAATGTGCGGCAAGGATCAATCGTAAACCCCCACACTTATTAGATTTACGTAACGAGTAACGAAAATGAAATTGGCAAACGCTAAAGTGCCAATTTCTGACGATTTTCTAAATCAAAAGTGATCTCAATAATCAGTTTTAGAAATAGACGAACCACTCGACGGAGACATGGCAATGTTAAAAAATATCCTATCAAGAATGGTCCTAGAAACCACTTACGTTGCGAAATTCGCAAGTATGACCACAGTTGCGGCGATTGCAGTGGTTTTATTCGCTCAACCAGCACACGCACAAGATCTGCCACCTAGCCCGACAGGACAATGTAAGTTCAATTGGAATATTTGGACGTCTGCGATCACTCAGGCGCAAACGTTGGTGCCAGAGTCAGAGAACCCAATGACATATGGTGGAACAAAAATAAATACGTCATTAGGTACTGACATGTGGTACAGTCCTCCCGGTGGGGTGCCAAATTTTGCCTACACTGAAGTAAATGACGGAGGTAAGCCCGCCGATATTCCGTCTTTTACGACTGAGTTTATATATGGAATCGGTCGGTTTGTTAGCATTCCGAACGAGAGCCGAACTGTTACAATTACGGATTCAGGCGCATATGAAGGCCATGCGCTGGTTGTGTTTGATAGCGGGGGCCATCAAATCGCGCGATATCCAGACGCTGCAACAGTCACAAATCAAGGGAAATATTACATTAAATCCGGGGGCAATGGGGGCCCAGATGCAGAAGGTGTCCAGAAACCTGGATCATGGTCGGATACCTTTACCTTTACGGTGCCAGCGGATGGCGAATATTATCTGCACTATATCATCATCGATTCTGGGTATGCTTACAATTCGATTACGTCGAGCCTATGTAAAACGACGCCATTGTCAGCAGCAGACGATTCATTTGGACCCATTTCTGCGGGCATTGGTGCAAGTACGACAAATGTTGTTGCCAATGATGAACTGAATAATGTGGCGAACCCCGATATTGGCACGGAAGTAATGGATGTTTCCATCAATTCCGCGGGCAATGCGACTGATGGTTCAGTTCTTGGTTTAGATATAACGCCAACTTTGGGCAGCATTACGATGGATAGGGGCACAGGAGCGCCCGCGGATGCGGTTTTGTC
>OAPM01000041.1_pt1 | contig 10703 bp, 10 predicted proteins | sample 1470761 | NCBI WGS metagenome assembly OAPM01 (sample SAMEA3275546, study PRJEB22092) | marine metagenome | biome: ENVO:00000447; feature: ENVO:00002042; material: ENVO.00002110 | collected 2014-06-21T11:05:00+00 | depth 0 m | reverse complement strand
GAACAATTTCTAATCGTAAGGGCGTGAATGTTCCCGATGTAATCCTGCCCGTGGCTGCCCTGTCAGAAAAAGATCGCGCGGATTTAGAATTTGCTTGTGAATTGGGAATTGATTGGCTGGCCCTATCATTTGTTCAGCGCCCCGAAGATTTGGTTGAAGCGCGCGAGTTGGCCAAAGGCCGCGCCGCGATTTTGTCCAAGATTGAAAAACCATCTGCTGTTGAACGGTTTGATGATATTTTGAATGCCTCTGATGGTATCATGGTTGCGCGGGGCGATTTGGGTGTGGAACTGCCTGTGCAAAACGTACCGCCCATTCAGAAACGCTTGGTGCGTAAATGTCGCGCAGAGGCGAAACCGGTAATTGTCGCCACACAAATGTTGGAAAGCATGATCGAAAGTCCCATGCCCACACGGGCCGAGGTTTCGGATGTTGCAACTGCAATTTATGAGGGGGCAGACGCGGTCATGCTATCTGCGGAATCCGCTGCGGGTGGCTTCCCGATTGAGGCGGTTACAACTATGAACAATGTCGCGGTTGAGGTGGAAAACGATACAACATATCGCACCATCATGGAAACATCGCGCACAGCACAGCGCACAACCGTTGCCGATGGGATCGTATCGGAGGAACGCGAAATAGAGGAAACAACGGATATTAAGGAGATTTGTTGCTATACCCAATCTGGGACAACCGCATTGCTAACTGCTCGCGAACGCCCCCGCGTTCCAATCATCGCAATGACATCGGAAACAAATACCGCCCGCCGCCTGGCCCTGACATGGGGCACAAATTGTGTGATGTCAGGCAGCAAAGACCGATTTAAAGAGGCGGTGGTCAGCGCCGTGCGCGCCGCATTGTCCGAAGGCTATGCCACCCAAAGCGACCAAATCGTGATCACCGCAGGTGTGCCGTTTAATATCCCCGGAACAACAAACATCCTGCGCGTCGCCCCCTGTAACGAACGCATGATCTATGCGATGGATCCTGAGTAAAGTGCTTGGCGGTTTTGCCAAATCCACGTCGGTAAAGTTATCTTCGATGTAATGTTCGCCTGTGTCATCCTTGTTTTGGCTGGCCTTTCAGGCGGTCCAATAAGGTATTATACATGTTCGGAAACAAGCGCTGAGTAAAAAGTAAGGTTGCCAAAACGCTATGTACTTTGGACCAAATAGATTGCGCAAACCAGAATGCCGTGATGACACCGAATACCATGACAAACAGCAGGAGTAATTTACCGACGACGTCATCTCACGTCCTCATTGACGCTAAGTCCATCGCGTTCGGTTCGTTGAAATTTAATTAAGTTACACGCTATAGTTCACATCGCGCATAGTATATGGCGGGCAGAATGCGACGTATGTATTCTATACCGGAATATAGGTCAGGTTTCACGGAAACTATGGGACATGGCTGTTTTGATGCGCAATTGTACGACTTTGGAAATCTTACTTGAATGGTTGTGGCTCCAATCGCAGGTTATTACCACATCATTTTAAAGGTTATCTTGTTTTGGAAACTAAAACGATTTCCATATTTCGCTGCCAAAACTGGCTTGCACCCCCCTTACAACCACGCTATACGCTCCTCTCATTACGTGGCCGGCGAAGGGCATGCCGAGTCGCGTTGTCACCGATCTAATATTAAGGAGACGGAAATGCCTAAGATGAAGACTAAGTCGAGCTGCAAAAAGCGGTTCAAAGTTACGGCTACGGGTCGCGTTAAGACTGCTCAGGCAGGGAAGCGCCACGGTATGATCAAGCGTACAAACAAATTCCTTCGCAACGCGCGCGGAACAACAGTGATGTCAACTCCTGATGAGAAAATCATCAAGAGCATGATGCCATACGCACGCTAAGGAAGGAATAACACATGTCACGCGTCAAAACAGGTCCAGTTACCCATCGTCGTCACAAGAAAATTCTTGACCAAGCCAAAGGCTACTACGGCCGTCGCAAGAGCACATTCAAAGTTGCCGCGCAAGCCGTAGACAAAGCGAACCAGTACGCAACACGCGACCGTCATAATCGCAAGCGTAATTTCCGCAGCCTATGGATTCAGCGTATCAATGCAGGCGTGCGCGCGCACGACGAGGCATTGACATATAGCCGTTTCATCAACGGTCTATCACTTGCGGGTATCGAAGTTGATCGCAAAGTGTTGGCCGATCTTGCTGTGCACGAACCAGATGCATTCAACGCGATCGTTGATCAAGCCAAGGCAGCACTTGCGGCATAAGCCAAGGCAATAACAGACATTCCAAAGGCCGTGCAGTTGCGCGGCCTTTTGTTTTTTAGGATGTGCGCGACTGAGAGGTGGGCAAATACCTTGCACTGATCTGTGAATATGATAGCAGGGTCGGGCATCCAAAATAGGGGATATCAATGGACGATTTGCGGCAAAAATACCTAGACGCCATTTCGAACGCAGCAGATGAAGCCACACTTGAGGAAACCCGCCTTGCCGCTGTTGGCAAAAAGGGTGAGGTCAGCCTAAAGATGCGTGAATTGGGCAAAATGACCCCAGAGGAACGTCAGGTTGCAGGCCCTGCGTTGAATGCCCTTAAGGATGAAATTAACAGCGCGCTTGCCGCAAAAAAGGCGGCACTGGCAGATGCTGCGTTAAACGAACGCCTGAATAGCGAATGGTTGGATGTGACCTTGCCATCGCGGGGACGCGGACAGGGCACAATTCACCCGATTTCCCAAGTGACCGAGGAAGTCACCGCAATTTTTGCCGATATGGGATTTGGTGTGGCCGAGGGGCCGCGCATTGACACCGATTGGTATAACTTTGATGCATTGAATATCCCGGGCCATCATCCCGCACGGGCAGAAATGGACACCTTCTATATGCACCGTGCTGACGGCGATAATCGCCCGCCGCATGTGTTGCGCACGCACACCAGCCCCGTGCAAATTCGCACTATGGAAAAAACAGGTGCGCCCGTCCGCGTTATTTGTCCAGGCGGTGTTTATCGCGCGGATTACGATCAAACTCATACGCCCATGTTCCATCAGGTCGAAGGGCTAGCGATTGACAAAGACATCTCAATGGCGAACCTGAAATGGGTTCTGGAAGAATTCGTAAAAGCCTATTTCGAAGTGGATGATGTAGAACTGCGTTTCCGTGCATCACATTTTCCATTCACTGAACCCTCTGCAGAAGTGGATATTCGCTGTTCATGGGCAGGTGGCCAGTTGAAAGTGGGCGAGGGCGATGATTGGTTGGAAATCCTTGGCTCTGGCATGGTACATCCCAAGGTGCTGCAGGCGGGGGGTATTGACCCAAATGAATGGCAGGGCTTTGCCTTTGGGATGGGGATCGACCGCATCGCAATGCTGAAATACGGTATTCCAGATTTGCGCGCCTTCTTTGACAGTGATCTGCGTTGGTTACGCCATTATGGGTTCAGCGCACTTGATATGCCCTCAATCCACGCGGGACTTAGCCGGTAAACCACTGTGACGTCTTTGTTGATCATAGAAGCCAATACACCTGACATGGTGGCGCGGGGCCGCCGTGGTGCTGAGGGGTTTGAACAGGCCTTTGCGCACCTTGCGCCTGACGCAGATTTGCGCGTGCTTAATCCCTATGCGGATGCGCTGAACGCTGATGATTTAGCGGGTGTTGATGGGGTGGTTTTCACTGGGTCTGGCGTTTCATGGTCAACTGACGCACCCGAGGCTGCGTGTCAGCGCGCGGCTATGGAATTGGTCTTTGATGCGGGGCTGCCCAGTTGGGGCAGTTGTAATGGAATGCAGTTGGCGGCTGTGGTTCTTGGTGGGCAAGTCGCTGCCTCACCCAATGGATTAGAGGTAGGCGTTGCGCAGGCAACGCGATTGACACCTGCGGGCCAAACCCATCCGCAATTTAAATCACGCAGTGCGGTGTTTGCTGTTCCTTGCATTCATCGGGATGAGGTATCGCAGCTGCCAACAGGGGCCGTCAAATTGGCGGAAAATGATCATTCCGAAAATCAGGCGTTTTCCTATGATAACGGGGGCGTATCATTTTGGGGTGCACAGTATCACCCTGAACTCCACCTAATGCATGTGGCCCATTACCTAGAGGATGACGACAGCATTTTTGCCGGCAAATTGGATCTGATTGCGGATCTACATAATGCGGAAAACGATACGCAGGCGGCAGCGCGACTGGGCACATCACAAGATGCACTGACAGCATCATACCGCACAATCGAACTTGCCAATTGGTTGGCACATGTAAAACAGCACGCGGATCACACGCGGCAACAATGATGGAATAAGACGATGAAATTCACACTCTCTTGGCTGAAAGACCATCTGGAAACGAACGCATCCCTTGATGACATTCTGTATGCTTTGACAGATTTGGGGCTTGAGGTTGAAGGCGTTGAAAATCCTGCCGAGCGGTTGGCAGATTTCACCATCGGCAAAGTTGTGCATGCGGAAAAACACCCCGATGCAGATAAGTTGCGTGTGTGTCAGGTGGAAACCGACGCGGGCAAAACACAGATTATCTGCGGTGCGCCAAATGCGCGTGAAGGGATCACCGTCGTCGTTGCCAAACCTGGTGTTTATGTGCCCGGTATTGATACGACCATTGGTGTGGGCAAAATTCGTGGCATCGAAAGCTATGGCATGATGTGTTCTGAGCGCGAGATGGAACTGTCGGATGAACACGACGGCATCATTGAGCTGCCATCAGGCGAGGTGGGTGATCGTTTCGTCGATTGGTTGGCTGAACATGATCCTGCCAAGGTCGACACAGTGATTGAAATCGCAATTACCCCAAACCGTCCTGATGCGTTGGGCGTGCGCGGGATCGCGCGTGATTTGGCCGCCCGTGGTTTGGGCACGTTAAAGATGCGGGATGCTGATCCGATCAAGGGCACATTCCCATGTCCGATCAGCGTATCCATTGATGAGGATACTTTGGCACAGGCCCCTGTCTTTTATGGGCGTGTTGTGCGCGGCGTTAAAAATGGCCCAAGTCCAGCTTGGCTACAAGATTGCCTGAAGGCGATTGGTCTGCGTCCGATTTCCACCTTGGTGGATATCACCAATTTCTTTACCTACGATCGCAACCGACCATTGCATGTGTTTGATGCGGATAAGGTCGCAGGAAACGCATTGCGCGTTCATCGCGCGGCAGGGGGTGAAACATTCAACGCATTGGATGAAAAAGAATATACGCTGCTTGAAGGTATGACCGCGATTTCTGATGCAAATGGCGTTGAAAGCCTTGCTGGTATCATGGGGGGCGAACATTCAGGATGCACGGATGAGACAACAAATGTCTTTATCGAAGCGGCGTTTTTTGATCCCGTGCGTACGGCATACACGGGTCGTGCATTGAAAATTCATTCTGATGCGCGCTATCGTTTTGAACGCGGAATTGATCCTGTATGGACGCCAATTGGTTTGGATCATGCAACACAAATGATTTTGGATTTGTGTGGGGGCGCGGCATCCGATGTTGTTGTAGCCGGCGCAATTCCCGATCATTCACGCGCCTATCGTTTGGATACGGATCGTGTTCAATCTTTGGTTGGTATGGAAATTTCTGCAGATGAACAACGTAAAACATTGACCGCGCTTGGGTTTGAATTGGATGGGGACATGGCGCATGTTCCCAGCTGGCGCCCAGATGTTTTGGGTGAGGCGGATTTGGTAGAAGAGGTTGCGCGTGTCGCGTCCTTAACCAAACTACAAGGCAAACCATTACCACGCATCACAACAGGGGTGCCCAAGGCGATCCTGACGCCGATGCAAAAACGCGAACAAACTGCACGCCGCACGATGGCAGCACTTGGGTATAATGAATGTGTGACATATAGCTTTATTGATCGCAAATCTGCCGAACTCTTTGGGGGCGGGGATGATGCGACCATGCTGGAAAATCCAATTTCCAGCGATATGAGCCATATGCGCCCCGATCTTTTGTCAGGCCTGTTGCAGGCGGCACAGCGCAATCAAGCGCGCGGATTTTCCGATATGGCCTTGTTTGAGGTTGGCCCCGCATTTCATGGCGGCGAGCCAGAGGAACAAAACCTTCAGGTTGCTGGCCTATTGGTTGGTCGCACGGGTCCCAAGGATGTTCATGGGGCCAGTCGCAGTGTGGATCTGTTTGATGCGAAGGCTGATGTTGAGGCTGTATTGGCCGCACTAGGTGCCCCCGCAAAGGTGCAAATTTTGCGTGATGGTGCAAGTTGGTGGCATCCCGGGCGTCACGGTCGTATCTGTCTAGGCCCCAAGAAAATGTTGGCCGTGTTTGGTGAAGTACATCCCAAAACATTGGCAGAGATGGATGTTAAAGGACCAGCGGTTGCCTTTACCATTTGGCCTGCGGAAATCCCAATGCCACGCAACGCGTCAGCAACGCGTCCTGCGCTGCACCTGAATGATTTGCAAGCAGTTGAGCGTGACTTTGCCTTTGTTGTTGATGCCAATGTTGAGGCATTGACATTAGTCAATGCGGCGGCTGGTGCGGATAAGGCGTTGATTGAAAATGTTCATGTGTTTGATGAATTCATCGGCGGATCATTGGGCGATGGTAAAAAATCATTGGCGATCACGGTGCGACTGCAGCCCACAGATGGTACATTGACCGAAAAAGACATCGAAGCGGCCTCTGCCAAGGTTGTTGAAAAGGTTGTCAAAGCGACGGGCGGCGAACTGCGCGGTTAATTTCCAACCCTCTTTGCGAGTACCTAAAAAAGCGACGTGATTTTCTACGTCGCTTTTTTTAATGGTCGCTCAATTGTGACATCGAATTTGAAAAATTCCCATAGTGTTGCAGACTTCAATCGCTAAACGAGTCGTGTGGAGTTAATTTTGGGGAGACCCAAGAGATAGGTAGGGATGGACTAATGCTACAAGAATTCAAAGATTTTATCGCTAAAGGCAATGTCATGGACATGGCCGTAGGGATCATTATTGGTGCTGCGTTTACCGCAATTGTCAAATCAATGGTGGGGGATTTGATCAACCCATTTGTTGGTTTGTTTATGGGTGGTGTTGATTTCAACAACCTGTTTGTTGTTTTAGGCGGCGAAGGAAACTTTGCGTCACTGACCGAAGCACGCGAAGCAGGCGCTTCTGTCTTTGCATATGGTGCATTTATTATGGCTGTGATTAATTTCCTGATCATCGCCTTCATTGTGTTTATGTTGGTGCGCTACGTGAACCAAGTAAAAGAGGCCGCTGCCAAAGAAGAGGAAGCGGCGTCAGCGCCAGAGGAACCCAAAGGGCCGACAGAGTTAGAGGTTCTTTTGGAAATTCGAGACTCACTCAAAAAATAAGTTAAGATTCAGTTGAGAGAGAACTTGCCCCCTCGGCCAAAACCGAGGGGGCCTTTTTTTAGTTAAGCACAGATTGTGGATCGATTGATGCGATACCTAACGCTTCGCCAACGGCGGCATATGTCAATTGGCCCGCGTGCACGTTTAGACCGTTCAATAGATGCGCATCGTCTGCACAGGCTTGACGCCACCCTTTGTCTGCCAATGCGATGATGAATGGCATTGTTGCATTGCCCAATGCTTGTGTTGATGTGCGCGCAACTGCGCCTGGCATGTTTGCAACACAATAGTGCATGATGCCGTCCACCTCGTAAACTGGGTCTTGGTGGGTTGTGGCACGGGATGTTTCAAAACATCCGCCCTGGTCGATCGCAACGTCGACCAATGCCGCACCTGGTTTCAGATCAGAAAGCTGCGCGCGTGTGATTAATTTTGGTGCAGCTGCACCTGGAACAAGAACCGCGCCAATGATCAAATCAGCCTGTGCTGCAAGCTCGGCTGTAATTGCCTTTGTTGCATATGCGTTTTTAAAGGTACCACCGAATACATCATCCAAATAACGCAAACGATTGACCGAACGGTCCAAAACGGTAACATCCGCACCCATGCCTGCAGCAACCTTAGCTGCCTGTGTGCCAACAACGCCACCGCCGATGACCAATACGCGTGATGGGCTGACGCCTGCAACACCACCCAATAGAACACCGCGACCGCCGTTTGCTTTTTGCAACGTCCATGAACCAACCTGTGGTGCTAGACGACCTGCAACCTCTGACATTGGCGCCAAGAGCGGTAGCCCACCGTTGTTATCTGTCACTGTTTCATATGCGATTGCTGTACAGCCGCTGTTCAGTAGATCGTGTGTTTGATCGGGGTCAGGTGCAAGGTGTAGGTAAGTGAACAACAACTGCCCTTCGCGCAACATCGCGCGTTCGACTGATTGTGGCTCTTTCACTTTTACGATCATGTCTGCGCGATCAAAAACCTCTTTTGCGGTTGCAACGATTTCTGCGCCAGCTGCAACGTAATCTTCGTCGCTAAACCCTGCGCCAGTTCCAGCGTTGGTTTCCATCATGACCTGATGACCACGATCTGTTAGTTCGAAAACCGCGCTTGGCATTAGGCCTACGCGAAACTCTTGTGGTTTAATCTCTTTTGGGCATCCGATTAGCATGTCACGCTCCTGTTGTTGGATTTGGCGCATATTTACGTGTTTGAAACGAAATAGGTTTGAAATTATTGGCGCACAAAAGTATAAAAGCAGTAGAATATTCTAATAAATGCTAAATAACAGGATATAATTCGAAAAAATGAAAATAGACGCTATAGATCAACGAATACTGAATCAGTTACAGCGGCGCGGGAAAATTTCAAATTCTGAGCTGGCTGAGGTTGCAAATTTATCTGCATCTGCCTGTCACCGCCGTGTTCAACGGCTTGAGGCTGAGGGTGTGATTAAGGATTACGTGGCGCTATTGGATGCGCGAAAATCTGGGCTTCCTACAACTGTTTTTGTCGAAATTACGTTATCAGCTCAGGCCGATGAAGTGCTTCAGGCCTTTGAAAAAGCGGTGGCGCGCATTCCAGACGTGTTAGAATGTCATTTAATGGCAGGTAGCGCGGACTATTTGTTAAAGGTCGTTGCAGGAAATACGGATGATTTCGCGCGCATTCATCGTCAGCACTTAGCCCGACTACCGGGTGTGGCGCAGATGCAGTCATCCTTTGCGTTGCGCACAGTGTTCAAAACCACGGCATTGCCCATTTAGTTGTAATTTTGTGAATTTACGGCTTATAAGGACGATCCAGTGGAAAGTCACAATTACTTAACAGATCGCGGATAGGGAGTGAAATTTGTCGGAGTCGGATAAAATGTCAGAAGAAGAATATCAAAGATCATGGATAGAAGCGGAGCTAGAAGAGACGCTAGATGATCTGTTTGAGGCTGAGTTTAATCAACCCATTCTGACAGAAGAACTGCGCAAAATTTACAAAGATAAGCATTCCGATATGTTGGATCGGCGTACTTATTATTCCAATTTGTTGCGCCTTCAGTCCGAGCTTGTGAAACTTCAAGATTGGGTGGAGCACACGAAATCCAAAGTGCTAATCATCTGCGAGGGCCGCGACAGTGCGGGTAAAGGGGGCGTGATCAAGCGTATCACCCAACGTATGAACCCGCGTGTTGCCCGTGTCGTGGCATTGCCCGCCCCGACAGAACGTGAGCAAAGCCAATGGTATTTCCAGCGCTTTGTTCCGCACCTGCCCGCGGGGGGCGAAATTGTTTTGTTTGATCGCTCTTGGTACAATCGCGCAGGCGTCGAGCGCGTTATGGGATTTGCCAGCGATGCCGAGGTTGATCAGTTTTTTCACGATGTTCCTGAATTCGAACGTATGTTGGTGCGTTCTGGTATCATTGTTTTGAAATATTGGTTTTCGATCACAGACGAAGAACAACAGCTTCGGTTTTTGATGCGGATCCATGATCCGATGAAGCAGTGGAAACTGTCTGCGATGGATTTAGAAAGTCGGATCCGTTGGGAGGATTACACCCGCGCCAAAGAGGATATGTTTGCCAAAACCAATATACCCGAAGCACCATGGTACATTGTAGAAGGCAACGATAAGAAACGGGAACGATTGAATTGCATTGAGCATATTCTTTCACAAATCCCTTACGTTGAAGTAGAGCATGATAAGGTTGATTTGCCTAATCGTGTGTTCAATCCAGATTACGAAAGACGCGTGTTACCGGATGCGTTGTACGTTCCAAAAGTTTATTGACCCAAGTGGTTTGAACACAACTGTGCTTGTTGCAAACCATACGAAGAGTGGCATTGATAGTCCTGAACCCTTAGTTATGGGGTTGGTCACGCCCTGATTGTGTTTGTTGGTAAAAAGAAAACCCCAGATCGGGAACCGATCAGGGGTTAAATTTTGACCAGTGTGGCGGATGATTTACATCATACCTTCACGCTGTGCTTTTTTGCGCGCCAGTTTACGGGCACGGCGGATCGCTTCAGCTTTCTCGCGTGCTTTTTTAACTGAGGGTTTTTCGAAATGTTGCTTAAGCTTCATTTCACGGAAAACACCTTCACGCTGTAGCTTCTTTTTCAAGGCACGTAGTGCCTGTTCGACGTTATTGTCGCGAACGCTAACCTGCATGTGGTTTTCACCACCTTTCTAAGTTTGAGTTTGCAATAGTTGCAGGAGGCCTTGCTATAGCAATCGGATCTCCTATTGTCTAGATAGAACTAAAAAGGAGCGCCCGTGGAACAAGCTGAAGTTGTTGAAAAGCTTTTAGAAGCTGCCGAAATGCACGTTCCCTTCGATGGATGGAGCGATAAAACCTTTACTGCATCCTGTCTAGATGCGGAAATTGACGAATCATTTGCACGTTTATTCCTGCCACAGG
>OAPM01000040.1_pt1 | contig 10710 bp, 9 predicted proteins | sample 1470761 | NCBI WGS metagenome assembly OAPM01 (sample SAMEA3275546, study PRJEB22092) | marine metagenome | biome: ENVO:00000447; feature: ENVO:00002042; material: ENVO.00002110 | collected 2014-06-21T11:05:00+00 | depth 0 m | reverse complement strand
TCCTGCACCTGCCAATTCTTGGGCACGTAACATCCGCGTCAGGGCGTTTTCGTCAATCACTTCACCGCGCGATGTATTGATGATCACAGCACTTGGTTTCAACAGTCGTAAACGTCGCGCATTCATTAAATGAAACGTTGATGGTGTATGAGGGCAATTGATCGACAAAATATCCATGCGCGCAACCATTTGGTCCAAACTTTCCCAATACGTCGCACCCAACGCCTCCTCAATTTCGGGGCGTAGCTGGCGCCGGTTATGATAGTGGATTTGCATGCCAAACGCAGCGGCACGTCGGGCCACAGCCTGGCCGATACGCCCCATACCTAATATGCCTAACCTGCGCGCACCCAATCGTCCGCCCAGATACGCAGTGGGTGACCAACCTGTCCAATCACCTGATTGCATCGCCTGCAGGCCCTGGGGAATTTTGCGCACGACTGCCATTAACAGCGCCATGGCCATATCTGCGGTGTCTTCTGTGACGACGTCCGGTGTGTTGGTCACCAAAATGCCCCGTTGGCGTGCCGTTTCCACGTCAATATGATCGATCCCTGCGCCAAAATTTGCGATAAGTTTTAGATTGGCACCTGCTTGTCCCAATAGCCCTGCGTCAATTTTATCCGTGATTGTGGGGACCAAAACATCACAGGATTTTATCGCATTCACCATTTCGGCGCGTGACATTGGTGTGTCACTATCACGTAGGCTTACGTCAAAAAGCTCTTTCAAGCGGGACTCGACGGGTTCGGGCAACTGTCGAGTTAACACAACTTTTGTCCGAATTCCTAACATCGATATGCTCCGCAGGCTTTAATCCGTTTATCATTGATGGCAGAGTGTGATAAAATTTACTTGGGCACAAGAACCCATTCCAAAAAGAGCAGTACCGAGTGAGCAAAACATGCATAAAGCGATTTTGATCTGTATCAGTTTGGCGATATTTTTCGCCCAGGCCGTTGTTGCAGAGACCGCCAAAAGAGGCCCCGTTACCAATCTACCCATGCCGCGATATGTGTCGCTAAAGGCGAGCGAGGCGAACGCCCGGCGCGGTCCGTCATTGTCGCATAAAATTGACTGGGTTTATAAGCGGCGCGGTGTTCCATTGGAAATTTACGCAGAATACGAAAATTGGCGTCGTGTCCGTGATTATGAAGGGGCAGGGGGATGGATCCACTACTCGCTATTGTCTGGTGTGCGCACAGTTTTGATCACGCAGGATTTGACGGATGTTTTCCGCACGCCTGATGAAAACGCGTTAGTGACGGCGCGATTTGAAAAAAATGTTGTCGCGGATTTGGGGGCATGCACCAAGGATTGGTGCGAGGTTGAGGCCGGCGGGTACAAAGGTTGGGCCCAAAAAACGGCACTTTGGGGGGTCTATCTGTCCGAGACGCGCGAATAGCTATTTGCCTGCGGTTCGGTTGCTGATTATATGCGCCTAGATAACATTCGAATTCCTAATGAGGCGACCATGAAAATCGGTAATCGTGATATATCACCGTCCCACCCACCCCTTGTTATTGCTGAAATCGGCATCAACCATGGGGGTGATTTAGAGGTCGCCAAAAATATGGTGCGCCTTGCCGCCCTATCTGGCTGTGAATGCATAAAGCATCAGACGCATATCGTCGAAGACGAAATGACCGATGAGGCAAAACAAATTTTTCCTCCAAATGCGGATGTTTCCATTTGGGATGTTATGGCACAATGTGCGTTATCACGCGAGGACGAAGCCGAATTAAAACGCTACACCGAGGAATTGGGTTTGATCTACATCTCAACCCCCTTCTCACGTGCAGCGGCGGATTTTTTGGAAACCTTGGACGTGCCCGCTTATAAAATTGGATCAGGTGAGGCGGATAATTTGCCGCTTATCCGCCACATCGCGCGCAAGGGTAAACCTGTGATCATGTCCACGGGCATGCAGACGATTGAGACCCTGCGTGAAAGCGTTCAAATCCTTGAAGATGCGGGTATCGAATATGCGTTATTAGAATGCACAAACCTTTATCCATCCCCGCCCGAAATTGTCAGTTTGCAGGGCGTCACTGATTTAAAAAATGCCTTTCCTAATGCGGTTGTTGGTTTTTCTGATCACTCAATCGGTCCCGAAATGGCGTTGGCCTCGGTTGCATTGGGGGCATCTATACTAGAACGCCATTATACCGACACGCGATATCGTAAGGGCCCCGATATCATCAACTCGATGGATCCTGCCGAGTTGCGGTTTTTGATTGATCGATCTCGTGAAATCCACACTGCACTGAACAACCCAAAACAGCGCACAGGTCCCGAAGAGGATGTGTATCGCTTTGCCCGTGCATCAGTCGTTGCAGACGCTGATTTAGCGGCGGGGCACGTCATCACGGAAACTGATATCTGGGCACGTCGTCCTGGATCTGGAGAGATTGCAGGTTTTGAATTTGATCAGGTTGTGGGCAAAACGCTAAACGTGGCTGTTAGACGTAACCAACAATTGAAGTGGTCTGATTTCACAAGCTAGGCATAATTATGCACCCATAAATGCGCGCATGTGAAACTGTGCATGTGCGATTGGGCGTTGTGTGTTCGACGTGTGTGGACACACGCGCCGCGCTGCACATCCAGTTTTTGCGCAACTTTCATGGGCCTGTGTAAGATATGATTTGCACTTTGGAACATCATAACCGGTTTGGTCCAATGCATTGGCTGGGCAACGTGTAAGACAGGGGGCGGAACACGCTGTGCATGGTGTTGGCCGTATTGGGCGCGGATCAGTAATGGTCTGAGTAAACCCAAGTGCACCGCGAAACGAAACATAAAGGCCACTTTCATGATCTACCAAAAAACGCAGGGGGGAGGCGTAAACGCGCCCTGTTTTTAATGCCCAGGAATAAAACGGATGATAGGGGGCACCCCCAAAGGGAAAGTAGGGAAGGGCACCAAATTCTGTGCCTAACTGAGCGATAACGCGCAATGACCAGCGATCCATTGGATGTATCTGCCCGTCTTGATATTCAGCCGAGGTGCTGAACACATCCCAAAACCCGGGTTCACTTGGGGAAAGCAATACCAATGATGTTAGGCCAGGCAGGTTATCATCATCGCGCACATTGCACACACCGGCAATTCGCAATCCATGGGCCGTGCATGCATGGGATAGATCGTCAAACGCTATTTGCGGCGAAAAGGTAGCCATAAACTCCACCATAATTGATCAGGGCGGCTATCTTGCCATTGCAACCCGACGGCCATATTGTCGTGTCCACACTGCGGCTGTGGGACATAAGTTCCAAACATTTGATCCCAAATCGACAGGGCAAAACCGTAATTTGAATCATGTTCAGTTCGCTTAACTGAGTGATGCACGCGATGCATATCCGGTGTTACGATAATTTTGCGTAAGATATGGTCAACACGTGGTGGCAGATGGATATTGGCATGATTGAACATGGCCAATCCGTTCAGCAGGATTTCAAAAACGATCACTGCAATCGCCGATGGTCCCAAAATATATACCAGCCCAATTTTTAGCAGCATGGACAGAAGAATTTCGATGGGGTGAAACCGAATTGCCGTTGTCACATCCATGTCACGATCTGCATGATGGACACGGTGCAATCGCCACAGAAATGGGATTTTATGTGTCAAAACATGCTGTAACCAAATTGCAAAATCCAAAACCAAAATCGTTAGGATAAATTCAATCGCAAACGGCAAATCAACGATATGGAATAAACCCAGTCCGAGGGTATGTGCGTCCACTGCTGCGCCAACTGCAAGAAGTGGAAGCACCAGCGCCAATAAGCGCAGGGTCAGTGTATCCACCAAGATAATGCCCCAATTCGTGAACCAGCGTTTTTTACGGCTAACCACCTGCGCGCGGCGTGGGCGCGCAATTTCAATCAATGAAAGAAGGCTGAAAATCCCTAAGAAGATTGATAATCGGATGATTGCTTCGTGTTCCATGGGCTAAAACCTAATCAGCACCACAACAAAATCAACAGTGATCACGCTAATCTGATGATTGAGCCCGCACCATGTTCGGTAAACAATTCCAACAGGCAGGCATTTGGCGCACGACCATCAAGGATTACGACGGCCTTTACGCCTTCTTCCAATGCGGCGAGTGCTGTTTCGGTTTTAGGGATCATCCCACCTGCAATTACACCAGTGGCAGTCATTTCGCGGATTTGGTCAGAATTCATTGCGGTCAACACATCGCCATCGGCGTTTTTCACACCACTAACGTCCGTCAATAACAACAAACGGTCTGCATTTAACGCACCGGCAATTGCCCCTGCAACTGTATCGCCATTGATGTTAAATGTTTCACCATTGCGTCCCGCACCCAATGGTGCGATGACTGGGATCAAATCGTTTTCAAACAATGTGCGAATAACATCAGGATTTATTTCTGCTGGGTTTCCAACCAACCCCAATGCGGGATCGGCAGGGTCACAAACGACTAAATTTGCATCTTTTCCAGACAGACCAACAGCGCGCCCGCCTTGTTTGTTTATGGCCTGGACAAGCCGTTTGTTGACGGTTCCCGACAGCACCATTTCAACAACTTCCATTGTTGCTTCGTCTGTAACGCGTTTGCCGTTTACGAATTCGGACTTGATTTCCAACTTATCAAGCAGGGCGTTAATCATTGGCCCGCCGCCATGAACGATCACAGGGTTAATCCCAACTTGCCGCATCAAAACAACGTCACGCGCAAAGCTGTCCATTGCTTCGTCACTGGTCATTGCATGACCGCCTAATTTTATGACAACGATCGCATCCGAATAACGTTGTAGGTACGGCAACGCTTGGGACAGCGTGCTTGCGGTGGCGATCCAATCACGGTTCATATCTTGTTTCTTCATTCTGGTGCGCTCCATTTCGTTGGCTTGGCGCAATCGTGGTGATCCAAATTATTGGATATGTGCAATTGTTGAACGTAGAGTGTCAATCCCAACACCCTTCTCGGACGATGTCACAATGATTTCAGGAAACGCAGCAGGGTGTTTTGACAATGCGCCGCGGACCTGATCCAAAACTTTGTCCATTTCATGATCTTTGATCTTATCCGCTTTGGTCATAACACATTGAAATGTGACCGCAGAAGAATCCAGAAGTGACAGAATTTCTTCGTCCACTTTTTTCACACCATGTCGGCTGTCAATCAACACAAATGCACGGCGCAGGGATTGGCGACCAGATAGATATTGTTTCAACAGGCGCTGCCATTTTTCTACAACCGGCACAGGCGCATTGGCAAAGCCATACCCGGGTAAGTCCACCAAATAATGGCTTTCATCAGTGGTGAAAAAGTTGATTTCTTGGGTGCGACCTGGTGTGTTTGACGCGCGTGCCAATCCTTTTCGTCCTGTCAGCGCATTAATTAGGCTGGATTTTCCAACGTTAGAGCGACCGGCAAAGCATACTTCGATGCGATCTGATGGTGGCAGGCCAGACATGGCAACCACACCTTTTACAAAATCGCTACCGCGCGCAAATAATAGCCGCCCATTTTCGCGTGCTACATCATCTGGTTCGTCGGCTATTGGAAAGGGAAGCTGCATTACATCACCTGCAATTCATCGCCAATGGAAATTGGCCCACTGGTTGAGGCGACACCGTAAACAGTCATCTCTTGATGATCCCAAGTGTCCAAAATTCCCAGTGTATCAGCATCGCGCATACCCGTCTGTGGATTTGCCGTCGTGGCAAGGCACCGTGTTACGGGGGCTTCGATTTTGAAAACAACACCACCGATTTGAATACTTTTGCCAACCCATTCAAATTCTTCCCACGGTGCAGCGCCATCAACCCAGATATTGCAGCGCCACCGTAAGTTTGAAAGCGGACGGCCGTGTTTTTGTTCGATTGCACGGTGTGTCGCCATATTTCCAATCGAAATTGATGGATAATCCGTGTCTGTCATACCTGTTTTTTGCGCGCGCACCAATCGTGTGGATTGCGCACGATTTTCTGGAACCATGCCTTTTGTCCACTCTATTAATTTATCGCCTTGTTGATCAGGATCAAACGTTAATGGTTCTTTGGATGGGTGGGTCAACGTCATCAGGTGATTTTGATCGTCCCATGTGGCGTTTATTGCCATCAGCAATGGTGCCTTAGCACCACGTGAGAAATTGATGTAGGATACCCATTCTGATCCATCGGTATTGGATTTCTCATGTGCAACGGCCCATGCACGATCCAAAGGAAGCGTTTGGCCCGCTGTCACTGCAACGTGATCAAGCGGTTCTCGGCCATGCGACTTAATCGGATGGCGCCATATTTCAACAACCTTAATCATTCAGCCTTCTTACGTTGGAAGCTTTGACGGATGTTTCCAAATACGTCCGGTTTGAAACCTTGTGAGCGCATGATCAAGTATTGTTGGGTAAAGGTGATTAAGTTGTTCGCGATCCAATAAATCACCAAACCACTTGCAAAGGATCCCAGCATAAACATGAATACCCATGGCATCCAAGCAAAGATCATCGCCTGTGTTGGATCTGTGGGCGATGGGTTCAATTTCTGCTGTAGCCACATCGACACACCAAGCAAGATTGGCAAAATACCCAATGCGATAAAGACGAAAATGCCATCCTGTGAAGGAACCGAATATGGCAGCAAGCCAAACAAGTTCCAGATTGAACTGGGGTCAGGTGCGCTTAGGTCTGTGATCCAACCAAACCACGGTGCATGACGCAGCTCTAGGGTCACAAAGATAACTTTATAGAGCGAGAAGAAGATCGGGATTTGAACCAGAATGGGCAAACATCCCGCGGCTGGGTTTACCTTTTTCTCTTGATACAGTTTCATTGTCATTTGCTGCATCTTTTGGCGATCATCACCCGCCTGCTTTTTGATTTTTTCCATCTCGGGCTGCAATTCTTTCATCTTTGCCATCGAGACGTATGATTTGTAGGCCAGCGGGAACAAAAGCGCTTTGATCAATAGGGTCAGTCCGATAATCGCCCAACCCATGTTGCCGATCAGTAGGTTTAGCCAATGCAGCACTGCAAACATCGGTTTTGTGATGAAAAAGAACCATCCCCAATCGATGCTATCCAGGAACCCTTCAATCCCTGTTTTTTCATAGCCGCGGATTGTTTCCCATTCTTTTGCACCAACAAAAAGCTGTGTCGTGGCGCTGACTGCGTTGCCATTTGAAACAACCAGAGGGTTCAAAACGGCTTCGGTTTGGTAGATGTTTGATGCCTGAAAATATTTGGCAGTTGAACGGAAGCCTGTTCCTTTTTCTGGTGCCAGCACTGACATCCAGTAGTGATCAGTAAATCCAATCCATCCACTTTCTGCAACGTCTTGGCGGTCTGCATGTGTCCCTTCGCGCGGGTCAATGTCAAAGTCTGCGACATCGCTGTAACCATCTTCTGCCAATTCGCCATCAGCCATGCGGATGATGCCTTCGTGTAGGATAAAGAAGTTCTTTACATCAGAGGGTTCGCCATGACGACGCAACAGACCATAGGGGCGCAGTGTCGCCTCTTGGCCAGAGGTGTTTTCAACGCTTTGGCGCACGGTAAATAGAAAATCGTCGTCAACCGAAACTTCATGAAAAAACTTCAGGCCCTGGCCGTTATTCCACGTTAGTGTCACTGGGGCGTTTGGGGTCAGAACATCATTGCCCTGAATTTCCCAAATTGTATCTGGTGTTGGCATTTTCGTTGCATCGGCACCGGATAGGGCCATCCAACCAAACGCACTGTAAAACGCTTCGTCCTCGCCCAGCGGTTTCAAAATGCGAACATTCTGAGCGCCTTCGTCTAATGACACACGGAAATCTTTCAGTTGTAGCGTATCAAGACGCGCACCAACTGTTGAAATTGAGCCTGATATTCTAGGGGTATCGACGGTAATGCGCGCAGCCTCAGCCGTTGTTGCAACCTGTTCTTCTGTTACAACCTGTGTCTCTTGGTCTGCCGCAGGCAATTCAAGCGGTGTTGAAATTGCATCGGCGGCATCTGTCATTTGTTCCTCTGGTGCAGGAGGAGGGAACAAAACGAACCAAACGATCAGCACAAGCATGCTGAGAACAGAAGCGAGAATTAGGTTTTTGTTTTGATCATCCATCGTGGGCGCCACCTGTCGTGTCAGTACTTCAGTGGGTTCAATAGAGATTGACCAAAAAGGTCAAGAGGCAAGAACGCGTTTTTGCGGCTTAACGCCTGTATCACGTGGGAAAATGCCCTAAACAGCAGCTTTGCGCCGTTGCTTTTTAAAATAGCCTTCCATCCACGCAACCACCTTTTCTGGGGCCAATGGATGCGCGATTGAATGCCCCTGTAGCGCATCTACACCCAGATCGACCATATGACATTGTTCGCCGATCGTTTCGACACCCTCTGCAACAACTTTTAAATCCAGTTGCTGCGCCATTTGGATCATTGCGTTTGCCAATCGCGATTGGGCGGGATCGTGGTCGCATTTCGTAACAAAACTGCGGTCAATTTTTATGCGATCCACTTTGAAGTGTCGAATTGATGTAATGGATGCGTGCCCGGTGCCGAAATCGTCTAAATCAATTAAACAGCCCATTTCGGATAGGCATTTGATGTTGCTAACACAGATGTCATTTGCGTCTTGTGCAATCACATTTTCCACGATCTCAAGACATAGGATGTTTGCGGGCACCTTGAAATTATCCAACATCCATTCAACACGTTTGGGCAAATCAGGATCCGCAAGGTCGTCGGGACTTAGGTTCACACTGACATGAGGAATATCCCAGCCTGCAGATTTCCACCAGGTCCACGATTTTAGCGCATCTGCAATCATGTTATCGGTCATATCCCGCATTTGGCCCGAACTTTCTAATACGTGCAAAAACTCCAATGGTGGGATTTGTGTACCATCCCCTTGTTCCCAGCGTGCAAGCGCCTCAAATCCTAAAATTTGCCCCGATTTGGCGCAAATTTGCGGCTGAAACCACGCCCTTATTTTACGATCATATAGCGCTGTTCGCAGTGCGGGGCTTGTGACACGTGGCTTTGATTTGGCGTTTTGGTCCATATCGGGCGAAAATAATCGCATCTGCCCATCGCCTGAATATCGCGCGCGGGTCAGCGCGCTGTTCGCGCTACGGATCAGTCGTTTTGCCGTGACTTGTGGATGGTGCCGACTGTCCGCGATGCCCACAGATAGGCTAAAGTAATGTGACCGCCCATCGATCTGAAACCCAGGATCAATCGCCTTTTGTAAACGGTTTCCGATGTCCAGTGTCGCTGCCAAATCACATAGATCATTCACAACAACCAATGCGTAAAATTGATGGTCCGATGTGTGTATAATTACGTCATCATTTCGCAATGCGCCGTTTATGCGATCATAGGCATGCTGCAATAATGCGCGTGTTGCGTTGCGTCCAAATCGCGTGCGCCATGCATCCAATCCATCAAGCTGCATTGCAAACAATAAACAAGGTTTATTTGTTGAGTTTTCTAAGCAGGGCGCAAAATTTGCCAATAAATACTGCGAAGTGCGATACATCTGCCTGCCAACAGTTGGACGAATTTTCGCAGGGCGTGACCCCAAAAGTGCAAGTGCAGAGCACGATGTTCCACACAATAGCGCAACCTCAAGCGGGGCGTTCAAGGCCACTGTTACGGAAAATAACGGCAGCGCAGTTAATCCAAATCGACGTAGATTTAGCCGAACCGTATCGTCAAATTTATCGATAATGCCTATATCCAGCGCCCTTTTTGATGCAGCAATGCACCCAAGGTGAGGCGAGAATGCTAAGACCTACTTAACGTAAATTTGGAATATCGTCTGAATTTAGTTCAAATTTTTCAGGATCGCGCAGTAATCCCGCAAAATCGAATAGTTTTGGGTCAACCAAATGTGATGGGCGTACATTCATAAGGGCGCGGAACATCACCTGACGACGACCCGGAGCGTTCTTTTCCCATTGGTCTAAAATTTGTTTAACTTGCTGCCGCTGCAACCCATCCTGCGACCCGCAAAGGTCACAAGGAATGATTGGATACTGCATGGCACGTGCAAAGCTATCGCAGTCTTTTTCTGCAACAAATGCCAGTGGACGATACACAAACAAATCACGTTCTTCGTTCACAAGTTTGGGGGGCATTGTTGCCAAACGACCGCCATGAAAAAGGTTCATAAAGAATGTTTCCAGCATGTCGTCACGGTGATGTCCTAAAACGACTGCTGAACAGCCCTCTTCGCGTGCGATCCGGTACAAATGCCCCCGTCTTAGGCGCGAACACAAGGCGCAAAAGGTGCGCCCCTCGGGAACTTTGTCCATAACGACGGAATAGGTATCTTGATATTCAATGCGATGGGGCACGCCCATTTTTTCCAAAAATTCAGGAAGGACCGTTGCGGGAAAACCCGGCTGACCCTGATCCAAGTTGCAGGCCAATATTTCAACAGGTAACAGTCCGCGCCATTTAAGCTCATAAAGCACAGCCAAGAGTGTGTAGCTGTCCTTTCCTCCAGATAAACATACCAACCAACGCGCATCCCGTTCGATCATGCCAAACTGTTCAATCGCTTCGCGTACGTTGCGCACAATACGCTTGCGCAATTTTTTGAACTCGGTCGTCGAGGGGGCGCCAGCAAAGAGCGGGTGAATATCATCTAGGTCATCTAACATGGTGCGGATCTACTGAATTAAATATCTATCCACAAGCAATGTTCTTTGTGAATCGTCCTGAAAATGTTACTTTATTGTTATTTTAA
>OAPM01000039.1_pt1 | contig 10737 bp, 9 predicted proteins | sample 1470761 | NCBI WGS metagenome assembly OAPM01 (sample SAMEA3275546, study PRJEB22092) | marine metagenome | biome: ENVO:00000447; feature: ENVO:00002042; material: ENVO.00002110 | collected 2014-06-21T11:05:00+00 | depth 0 m | reverse complement strand
TATGCAGTTGCGACCCCGATGTACGCAACGAATTCTGCCTTTTCAATTATCAAAGGTGATGGTGGCGCTGGCGGCGGTTCCATGGGTGGGTTGCTGGCTGGCACTCAGTTTGCGACTTCACAAGATGCGGTTGCTGTACAAACATTCTTACAATCCAAAGAAGCAATGCTACGGCTCGATAAAGAGCATAATTTCATCGACCACTTTGCGCAGGACAATATTGATTTTGTCCAAAAGCTTGCTCCTGATGCATCCATTGAAGACGCATATCGCATTTACAAACGAATGGTTAAAATTGGGTTCGATCCCACAGAAGGGGTCATCCGCCTAGAAGTGATCGCAGCAGATCCAGACATTAGCCAGAAATTCAATAATGCGTTGATCACATATGCCGAAGCACGCGTTGATAACCTGTCCCAACGAAAGCGTGAAAACCAAGTCGCAGATGCGCGCAGATTGTATCAAGAGGCAATCGTCGAACGTGAAAGGGTGCAAGAAGACCTAGTAAAATTACAGCAATCGACACTGTTAGATCCAGAAGCCTACGCCGCATCCTTACGTTCGCAAATTACAACGTTAGAGGCAGAGCTATTAGACAAAGAACTAGAGTTGCAGGCATTTCTGGATAACGCACGACCCAATGCATCGCGTGTGTCAGGTACAGAAAGTGACATTAAGCGCCTAAAGACTGCGATTGAAGAGATTGAAGCGCGCATGAAAGCACCTTTGGATAGCGGAATGAGCTTAGCAGAGTTGGTCGCGCGCATTCAGATTGCCACTGCTGATCTGGCGACACGGGATTTAATGCTGCAAGGATCTTTGGAACAATTGCGGATGGCTGAAACAGAAGCGACATCGCAATCGCGTTACCTCTCTCGGGCGGGCAATCCGGTCGCACCGCAGGATGCCACCTATCCGCGTGCGTTTGAAAACACACTTCTGGCTTTTGCGATTTTTGCAGGTATTTACCTGATGATTTCAATCACCGCGTCAATATTACGAGAACAACTGGCCTAATATTATGATGCTATTGTTAACAACTGCGCCCCAAGCACCCGCAGGGCGCAGTTTTCAATGGCCCCAAAAATTGCATCCTTGCGAAGTGGTTTTGTCATATATTGATCCAGCCCAGAGGCCAAGATGTCTTCTTTATCCCCGCTCATGGCGTGGGCAGTCAGTGCAATGATTTCAACGTGTGTCTCTAAGTTCGCTTCTAATGCACGAATACGCCGCGTCGCTTCTTTGCCATCAACCTTTGGCATCGAAATATCCATGAAAATCAAATCAGGTTTATAACTTTGATATAAATCAATCGCCTCTTCCCCATTGGCTGCAAATTGCAATTCAATGTCTAGATTTTTGACCATCTTTTTAAAAACAAGCTGGTTGGTTTTATTATCCTCGGCGGTTAACACGCGTAACTTGCGCCCCTCTACAGGCTTTGCCTGCTGTTCCACAGGCGCGCGTTCACCAATGGCATCGTTCTTTTCGGCTGGTTTAGACATATCCGTTAAAACCGAAAATAAGCTTCTCCTAGACACAGGCTTTTGCAACGTGGCGTTTACGTATTGTCCACTTGGATCTTGCTGAACGTCATTTTGCGACGCATCTAACATCACAATACGCAGACCTGTTTGCGTGTTCGATGCTAGTTCGACAAGTTCAAATGGATCATTATCGGGAAAACCCGAACCACATAAGAACACATCAAAACGTTCAGAAAGAGCGTGTTCAAGTTCTTCAAACATAGAAATACAAACCACTTCAGATCCCAAAGCCTCCATCTGTTTGCACAAAATTGCATTCAATTCGCAAGACGCGTCAGCGATCAAAATTCTTTTGAAGGTGTTTTGCAAATCTAGTTTCGGCTCAGCAGTATGATCCGCAATGGGCAAGGTGATTTTGAAACCAAAACAAGACCCCACACCAACCTCTGATTCGACCCAGATTTGTCCATCCATTAAATTGATTAGTTTTTTCGTAATCGACAGACCCAGACCCGTTCCCTCGAACTCTCTATTTCGTTCATCATCAACTTGATTGAATTCACCAAAAATATGATCAACTTTGTCTGCTGGAATTCCGATACCCGTATCTTCGATGGTAACATGGATATCCGTCTGACCATCCAGTTGTTCGATCCCAACAACACGCACCATCACATGACCTGATAATGTGAATTTCAACGCATTTCCGACGATATTTGTAATAACCTGACGGATACGCCCAGGATCCCCCATGAAAACGCTGGGCATGAACATGTCATAATCGATCAGAAGTTCGACATTTTTTTCCTTGGCTTTGCCCTGCAGCATCAGCAGAATTTCGTGTACACATCTCTCAAAACCAAAGGGTTCTGGGTGCAGCACAAGCTTTTCTGCCTCAATCTTTGAAAAATCTAGTACGTCGTTGATTATCACCAAAAGCGCTTCTGCGGATCCTTTTATAGTTTCGACGTATAAATGTTGTTCATCGTCCAATTTGGTATCAGTCAGCAAATCTGCCATTCCGACAACGCCGTTCATGGGTGTTCGAATTTCATGGCTCATATTGGCCAAAAACGCTGACTTCGCACGATTTGCAGATTCTGCTTTTAATTGCGCGGCTCTCAATGCCTTTTCGTATTTGACACTTTCTGTAATATTTAGTGCCAAACTGACGACGTCACCCCCATATCCATGACGATCAATCAGACGGATATATTGATTATTCCATAACCGGATAATGGTTGGCTTAGGGTTGGACGAATGCCATCGCTTCAACATATCTGCCCGCCATTCATTCGGTGGACAACCGCCAGTATTAACAATCCCTTCGTCAGTCAATATTTGCAAAATTCGTGCATAGGATACACCCGGTGCGACCTCTTCTAGTCCGTCGAAAACAGATAGATAGGCGTGATTTGCCATCAACAATCCATTATCAATGTCAAACACGGCATATCCATCTTGGATCGTTTCAATTGAATGCCACAATCTTTGTTCGACAATTTCAATTTGCTGATGGGCAACCGTCAGGTCCGATTTTACACGTTGGTTTTCGTCCCGCGCACTGGTAATTTCAGCACGCGTTTCGACAATTTCTTCGCTTAATGCTTTTGCTCGGCGGCCAAGCTTGCGGTTGGCCGCGCTCAGCTCTGCTTCTTTTAGCTCTAACAAACGCTCTGATGCTAAACGTGCGCGACGTTCTTCGGCAAGTTTTGTTGCAATATTCATCAATCACTCCGGCGGACAAAGACCCGATGGTATCTTTGTCCAACCAAAGTGAAAAATTCTTTAAAGTGTCTCGATTGCGAGCGCGATCCCCTGACCGCCACCGATACACATCGTGATTAGGGCTTTGCCACCGCCAATCCGTTCAAGTTCATAAAGCGCTTTGATCGTGATAATACAACCCGTTGCACCAACTGGGTGACCCAGTGCAATCGCACCGCCATTTGGGTTCACTTTTGATGGATCAATACCCAGATTTTTGTTCACAGCCAGTGCCTGCGCTGCAAAGGCTTCGTTGCTCTCAATGACGTCAAAATCACTCATCGATAGACCCGTTTTCGCCATCAGATTTTCAACGGCTGGAATGGGGCCGATGCCCATCACCTCGGGACGGACACCAGCATGTGCATACCCCAGCACGCGCGCGCGCGGTTTTAGTCCTGATTTTTCCGCAGCAGATGCATTTGCCAGAACAATGGCCGCTGCGCCATCGTTAATCCCACTGGCGTTACCTGCGGTGACCGAACCATCTTTTTGGAAAACTGGGCGCAAACCTGCCAAGCCGTCGGCCGTCGTCGCTTTGGGGTGCTCATCCCGCAGGAATGGAACCATGTCACGTTTCACTTTGACGTCAACAGGGGTGATTTGACTGTCAAAATAACCCGCCTCAATGGCTGCTGCAGCACGATTTTGTGACTCAAGTGCAAATGCATCTTGGGCCTCTCTCGAAATATCGTGTTCTGCGGCCACGTTTTCCGCAGTTACCCCCATGTGCCCAGTTCCAAACGGACAATTTAGCGCGCCAAGCATCATGTCTAATGTGCGAATATCGCCCATTTTGGCACCCCAACGTTGATCAGGAACGATATAGGGTGAACGGCTCATGTTTTCGGCACCCCCTGCTAGGGCAAAATCCGCATCTCCTAACATAAGTGCCTGAACCGCGGACACGATCGCCTGCACACCAGATCCACATAGACGATTAACATTCATAGCAGGCGTTGTATCTGGAATACCCGCCTGCATAGCCGCGACCCGGCTTAGATACATGTCCTTAGGCTCTGTATTGATCACGTGACCAAATACAACGTGCCCGATCTGCCCGCCATCAACACCAGATCGTTCCAGTGCCGCTTTCGCCGCGGTTGTACCCAATTCAATGGGGGGTTTTGCTGCCAAAGATCCACCAAAGGTACCTATTGCAGTACGCGCGCCATCCAAAATAACGATATCGGTCATATTCGCTCCTTCAACCTTGTTTTGCCCACTATGCTAAACTTATCTACGATGTCAGTTAGAACGTGTCGTCATGTATGCGCATTTTCTGCTTGTAACTCAGCGCGGGTCATCCAAATTAGGGCTATGACCAAATCAATGTTTATATTCGGCGCGGGGTATACCGCGGGCTATCTCTCAAAAACGCTCACCAAAATGGGTTGGACAGTTTATGGAACCACACGGCGTCAGGAACGGTTTGATGAAATTTCACTGTCGGGTGCGCATCCTTTGTTGATCAATGACGCTGCTGTACCTGAACGATTAAACGCCAGTTCACATGTACTGATATCTGCTGGGCCAGGGGAAAACGGAGATCCGACATTCAATACCTATCAGTCGGAGTTTTTGTCACATGGATTTGACTGGGTCGGTTACCTTTCTACAACGGGTGTGTATGGCGGGACAGAGGGTGAATGGGTTGACGAAGAAACCCCGCTACACCCGACAACACTGCGCGGTCAACAACGTAAATTGGCCGAGGAAACCTGGTCTTCTATACCAAATTTACCACTTCACATATTCAGACTAGCAGGGATTTACGGCCCAGGGCGCGGACCATTTTCAAAAGTAAAATCAGGCAAGGCACAGCGCATTATAAAGAAAGATCAGGTGTTTAGCCGTACACATGTTGAGGATATTGTTCAGGTGTTATGCGCCTCGATCAACGCAAAAACAAAAAATGGTGTGTATAACGTCTGCGACGATTATCCGGCACCCCCCCAAGATGTGATTGGATACGCCGCCAAGCTACTTGACCTACCTATACCACCAGCGATCGCGTTCGAGGATGCAAACCTAAGTCCAATGGGCCGCAGCTTTTACGCGGAAAATAAGCGTGTCGCAAACACACGCATTAAATCCCAGCTGGGTGTTGCGCTGAAATATCCTGACTACAAGGCAGGCCTTGATGCTCTGGTCAAATTAGAAAGCGACAGCTAAGCTTTCTTTGCATTCATGATATCAACACCCAAAACTTGCAGCACCTTTTTCTCAATGTCAGACGCGTTTAATGCTGCCATATCGTACATTGTCATTGGGCTTGCCTGATCAATGAAGACGTCTGGAAACTGCATTGTACGCACCTTAAGTCCGGCATCCAGCGCGCCTTCATCCACCAGCAATTGTAGGACGTGACTACCAAAACCGCCCACGGCGCCTTCTTCAATTGTGATGATCGCGTCGTGTGTATTTGCTAGATTTAGGATAAGTTCCCGGTCCAGTGGCTTGGCAAACCGCGCATCTGCAATTGTTGGCGTTATGCACGTGCGCGCAGGTTTTCTGATGCCTTCAAAACCTCACCCAGTCGCGTGCCAAATGACACAATGGCAACACCAGATCCCTCTTCGATCATGCGGCCTTTGCCAATTTCTAATGGCGCAGGTGTTTCAGGAATTTCAACACCTTCGCCTTCGCCACGGGGATATCGAAACGCGATGGGACCATCATCATATGCCGCAGCTGTCGCCACCATATGTGTTAGTTCCGCTTCATCCGCTGCCGCCATGACAACCATGTTCGGCAGGTTTGCCAAATATGCGGTATCAAAACTGCCTGCATGTGTTGCACCATCTGCGCCAACCAACCCTGCGCGATCAATCGCAAAACGCACTGGCAGATTTTGAAGCGCCACATCATGCACAACCTGATCATAGCCACGCTGTAAAAACGTTGAATACATTGCACAGAACGGACGCAAACCGCCAGCAGCCAAGCCCGCCGCAAATGTAACGCCATGCTGTTCCGCAATACCAACATCAAAACAACGACTTGGATAGCGCTGCGCAAAAGTAGCAAGCCCTGTTCCATCGGGCATTGCGGCTGTCACGGCGCAGATGCGCGGATCGGCAGCTGCAGCATTTAACAATGCATCTGAAAAAGTAGATGTGTAACTAGGGGCATTCGAAGGTGCTTTAACTTGTTTTCCCGTTAAAACATCAAACTTGGCCGTTGCATGGCCCTTATCCCGCGCGGCTTCTGCAGGGGCGTAACCTTTACCTTTTTTGGTAACAATATGGATCAGAACGGGACCATCGGCACGTCCTTTGACCGTGCGCAAAACAGGCAGCAATTGATTCATGTCATGGCCATCAATCGGTCCAACATAAGAAAAACCCAAGGCCTCAAACAACGTACCACCAACGGTCATGCCTTTGATCATTTCCTTAGCCCGCTTGGCCCCTTCACGGAAGGGCTCAGGCAAAAATCCGATTGCACCGCGCGCAACATCGCGCAAATCCTGCAAAGGTGCCTCTGCATAAAGTTGCGATAAATACGACGACAATGCCCCAACAGGTGGTGCGATCGACATTTCGTTGTCATTCAAAATTACGATCAAGCGCTTTTTCAAATGACCCGCGTTGTTCATCGCCTCATAGGCCATACCCGCGCTCATTGATCCATCACCGATGACGGCAATGGCATCACCGTGGCCTGTATCACAGGCACCCCCCAAATCGCGGGCCACCGCAAATCCAAGCGCTGCAGAAATTGATGTACTAGAATGGGCCGCGCCAAAGGGGTCATACGCGCTTTCGGCACGTTTGGTGAACCCACTTAACCCATCTTGCTGACGCAATGTGCGAATGCGGTCACGACGTCCTGTCAGAATTTTATGTGGATATGCCTGATGGCTAACGTCCCAAATGATTTTGTCGCGCGGGGTGTCAAAGATTGCATGAAGCGCAACGGTTAATTCCACAACGCCCAATCCAGCACCCAAATGCCCACCTGTCTCGGAAACAGCGGATATGGTTTCTTGGCGCAACTCCTCTGCCACTTGCGTCAGTTCTGCATCTGAAAAACGCTTAAGGTCTTCGGGCAACTGAACCCGGTCAAGCAATGGGGTATTCGGACGATGTGACATAAAACAAAAAACGCCTTGGGTTAATTTTCCCGAGAGATAGCGAAGTGCGCAACATCCTGCAAGTTTTGCGCATTATTTCCATAGCACGAAATAGCCTCTTGTGCCTGATCAACAAGGGCACGTGCTCGTTGTTTTGCACCATCCAAACCAAGTAAAGAAACAAACGTGGCCTTACCCGCATCCGCATCTTTGTTCACACGTTTACCTGTCTTGGCTTCATCCCCCTCTACATCAAGAATGTCGTCGGCTATTTGAAACGCCAATCCAACCGCCTGTGCATAAGTTGATAGTGGCGTTACATCAACGCCTGCCATAATCGCCCCACTCATCGCGGACCATTCAATTAAGGCGCCTGTTTTGCCGTTTTGAAGGTGTTCAATTTGCTTTAATGTCAGGGGTGTTTCGGCGGTTTCGGCAGCAATATCCAACGCTTGACCCAATACCATGCCATGCGCGCCTGACGCTTTGGCCAATGTCCTGGCCAGTTCAGCGCGCACAGCAGGCGACCCTGCATGATCATTTAGGACCAGCTCAAACCCCATGGTTTGCAGGGCATCACCCGCCAGCACAGCAGTTGCATCATCCCATGCTTTGTGCACTGTTGGGCGTCCACGACGCATGTCATCATCATCCATGCAGGGCATATCATCATGGACAAGGGAATAGGCATGAACGGCCTCAATCGCAGCTGCGGGCCAGATTGATTGATCCTGCGATATACCAAACATAGCTGCACTTTCCATAACCATATAGGCGCGCATGCGTTTGCCACCCCGGACTGCGTAACGCATGGCATCCACGACTGGCTGATGTTCGTATGTATCAAGATAGGTGTTTAAATGCGCCTCAACTTTGGCTGCATTCGCGGTAATGCGTTCGTGAAACTGCATTACGCACCATCAAGCGGCGCAGTACCTGTCGGTGTGCCAGATGCATCTAATGTGATGGCGGCCACCTTCTCTTCCGCTTCTTTCAACTTTGCTTCGCAGCGTTTTTTCAGCAATGCGCCACGTTCATAAAGTGCAATAGACTGATCCAATGCAACATCACCACGTTCAAGTTGTCCAACGACGCGCTCTAATTCAGACATGGCTTGTTCAAATGTCATCTCTTCAACGGGTGTTTCACTCATCAGGGGCCTCAATCAGTTCGTTCACAAACACCTTGGCAGATGCAGCCAAGGCCTTTAAATCATAGCCGCCTTCTAGAACAGACACCAGACGCCCCTGACATATTTCACGGGCGAGAGTGCATAATTCACGTCCAAGCCATTGGAAATCCTCGGTGTCCCAGTTCAATTGCGCCAGTGGATCGTCACGATGTGCGTCAAAACCCGCTGAAACCAAAATCAGTTCCGGTCCAAATTCGCGCAGGCGCGGAAACACGGTGTGCGTATAGACTGACCGCATCGTGGCACCATCGGTTTCGGGCGAAAGTGGGATATTCAATACGTTGTCGTATTCACCCGTTTCGGTCGCGGCACCTGTTCCAGGCCATAATGGCATTTGTTGCGACGTGATGGTCAGCGCACGGCGTTCATTCCATAGAATATCCTGAGTCCCGTTACCATGGTGCACATCAAAATCCACAACGGCAACGCGTTTCAGGCCGTGATAATCCAACGCATGTTTTGCCCCCAGTGCCACGTTGCCAAACAGGCAAAAGCCCATTGCAGTTGCTGTTTCTGCATGATGTCCAGGCGGGCGCGCTGCAACGAACGCATTCTTGGCTTCACCGCCCAAAACCATATCCACTGCGCGCAGCGTGCCACCTGCTGCGCGATACGCCGCATCCACGGATCCAGGTGACATATGCGTATCAGCATCCACCTGAAACAATCCATCGTTTGGGCGCATACGTTTGATTTCTTCGATATAGGATTTTGGATGCACGCGCAGTAAATCATCATCCGCAACCAATGGGGCCGTGACACGATTTAAATTCAGCGGGGCCAGTGCGTGCAACACATGTTCCAGGCGGGCGACCTGTTCAGGATGCCCATCAGGGGTAACATGATCCAGACATTCCGCGTGGGTGATCAATGCGGTTTTCATAATGGGCCTAATCAGCTGGGGGACATGCCGCGCAACCGCTCTGAACGGCGACGCAACAACTCAACAACTGTAAGCAAGGCAATTGAAATAATCACTAGGATCGTGGCAACGGCCAGAATGGTTGGTGAAATCTGTTCACGGATCCCCGAGAACATTTGACGCGGAATGGTTCGCTGACGCACATCGGCCAATTGCAGCACTGCAACCACTTCGTCAAATGACGTGATAAACGCGAATAGCGCGCCTGAGATCACACCAGGCAAAATCAGCGGCATTTGCACCTTAAAAAAGGTACGAACAGGTCCCGCACCCATATTTGCACTTGCACGCGTAAGTGATTTATCAAACCCTGATAAAGTTGCTGTCACTGTAATGATCACAAACGGCGTACCCAAAACTGCGTGCGCAAGGATAATGCCCCAATAGGTTTTGACCAACTTAATATCTGCAAAGAAGAAGGCCAACCCAGAAGCCGTAATAACCAACGGGACAATCATCGGTGAAATCAGCAACGCCATAATCGGACGGCGCCACGGCATATCACTTGATGCCAATCCAATTGCCGCAAGCGTACCTAACGCAGTTGATAGGATGGTTGCCAAAATACCGATGTAGAATGAATTTCGGATTGAACGCACCCATTGCGCGTTATTCCACATATCTGACCACCATCCTGTGATCGCCTCGGGATCGACCATACCGTTTTGCAGGATGTCCCAATACCAACGTGTCGAAAACGCTGCGGGGTCCAACGCCAACATGCCAGGCGTAAAACTGAAGTACGGCTCTTGGTTAAACGACAAAGGAATAAGAATAATGATCGGCGTGATCAAAAATACAAATATCGCACCGCAAATGGTGCGGAATGTATAAAACCACAGCACTTCTTTCGAACTTGAATAGGGGGGCAAGGGCAAACGATACTGGCCGCTATTTAACCACAAAACCATGCGTCCAATAAAAAATCCCCAGACGGCCATTAGTACACCGAATGGGAAGCTAATCAAAACGCTGCCCACAACCAAAAAGACGATTACACCGACCCACCCTGACAACGAACGCCCAACGCCCGATTTCAAAAGCCCAAGCCCAAATGCCGAAAACAACAAGGCACCGACAACCAAATATACAGAATTATCAGAAAATTAACAGAAACTAGGTATCCAATATTTACACTTGAATAAATATTTGTTAATTGTACAACTATGGATAGTTTTACGGTAGGTAGTAAATTTTCAATATTTAAAAAAGATATGAAATTTTCAAATTCAACAAAACTAAAAAGGTTAACTGAATAAATTAGTCTACCTAAGAGTGAAATTACATTTGC
>OAPM01000038.1_pt1 | contig 10741 bp, 12 predicted proteins | sample 1470761 | NCBI WGS metagenome assembly OAPM01 (sample SAMEA3275546, study PRJEB22092) | marine metagenome | biome: ENVO:00000447; feature: ENVO:00002042; material: ENVO.00002110 | collected 2014-06-21T11:05:00+00 | depth 0 m | reverse complement strand
CTAGAAATTTTAGGGCGCTTCACCGAAGAGCTGTTCGCGCTGCAGCGTGCCATCCGAACAGGAGATGGTGATATGCTACACGATTACTTCACACGTACACGCTCGATCCGTCGGGGTATTATTGAAGCAGGGCAAGATACAGATGCACCGGATTTTGGTCGTGCGCAGTTGGATAACAAAGAGTAAGTCACATGTTGCAAAATCAATTTCACGCCAATTCCATGTCCGAATTGATGACGCTTGATCAAATGCGTGAAATAAGCGGTTTGGAATTCATGCAAGGTATCCTAGATGGTCGCTACCCATCTCCGCCCATTGGTAAAACATTGGGTTATTATTTGACCGAAGTGGCAGAGGGGCGCGTGGTATTTTCCGGTGCGCCGAACTTTGATGCATTTAATCCGATGGGCACAGTACACGGGGGATGGTACGGAACCCTGTTGGACAGTGCGATGGCCTGCGCAGTGATGACAAAGGTTCCGCAAGGATCGACTTACACAACGCTCGAATACAAAGTGAACATCATAAAATCGATTCCGCAAAATCGCCAGATACGGGCGATTGGAACAACAAACCATGTTGGGCGTTCGACGGGCGTTGCCACGGCGGAAATTATCGATATGGAAACTGGGAAATTATACGCAACTGGCAGTACCACATGTATCGTTATGAAAATGTAACTGTGATACATAGATAAATGGCGAACCCTCAGGTCAATATTTTCAAACTTGCAAGTGTTACATTCGTTGCGGTTTCGCTGGTCGTCTTTGGGGATACAGCTGGCAAACTTTTGACGGGTCAGGGTGTCGCGCCTGGACTGGTTGCGTGGTCGCGTTTCGCGTTGGCAGCTGTGCTGCTTTTTCCCTTTATCAGGGTGAAAAAGTCCGATCTGATGATGTTACGCGATTGGCGTGTGATGTTGCGGGGGTGTTTTATTAGTGGCGGGATCTTTTCGATCCTGATCGCACTAAAAAGTGAACCGATTGCGAATGTGTATGGCGCGTTTTTCATAGGGCCTATTGTGTCATATGCGCTTGCTTATTTGTTTATGGGCGAAGAGGTGTCACGATCCAAAACGGTATTGTTATTGGTTGGGTTTGTTGGTGTTTTGATGGTGGTTCAGCCTGGTATTGGAATGTCATCAGGCATTTTGTTCGCGTTATTGGCCGGGTGTTGTTATGGCTGTTACCTTGCGACTACACGTTTGGTTGCAGGTGCATTTCCTGCCCCTTTATTACTTATCTCTCAGTTGATGATCGGGACTTTGTTGCTGGCACCGGTTGGCGTAACGGGTCCTTTGCTATCCCTCCAGGTATCATCATATTTTCTTATCGGTTTAAGCGCGATTTTTTCGGCGGCTGGGAATTACCTGCTTGTGCTTGCAAATCGTTGGGCTGAGGCGACCCTGATCGCGCCGTTGGTTTACAGCCAATTGATTTCCGCAACATTTGCAGGATTGATTATTTTCGGTGATTGGCCCGACCCACTGTCACTTGTTGGGTTATTATTTATACTTGTCTCAGGCTTTGGCTCTCTCATGCTTCAGAATGCCAAATAAGTGGTAAATTTTACTGCGGCTTATGTCACGCCAATGTCTTAGAAATCCCGTGGCTTTTTATCACAGTTGGTGGTCAAGCATGCAAGCTCTAACCCCGACCTCATGGGTGTGAGATACCATCCAACTGCATGAGATGACTGTTATATCCGGTTCATGGGTAAGGTATTTGAAATGGTGCTGCTGAGTGGGATTGAACCACCGACCTCTCCCTTACCAAGGGAGTGCTCTACCACTGAGCTACAGCAGCCTGATGTACGCGGTGCTTAGACGGAAAATTGCCTAGGCGCAAGACAATTCTGGACGCTTTTTCAGTTGTGATGTAAGCATGGCGTATGACGCAGGCAAAGCAAAATAAAACACAAAAAAACGATGCACAAACACGTGAGGATCGCCTGAAACATGCGTTGAAAGCCAATATGGCAAAACGCAAGGCGCAGGCGAAAGCGCGTGCAAAACCAGAGCAGACCACGGCAGGGAAGGATACGTAATGGATTCTATATTAGTGACGGGAAATGGGCCGTTAAACGGGCAAATTCCGATTGCAGGTGCGAAAAATGCATGCCTGACCCTGATGCCAGCGACGTTGTTAAGTGATGAACCCCTAACGTTGACCAATGCGCCAAGGTTGTCCGACATTAAAACAATGACTCAATTGCTAGAGTCCTTAGGCGCAGAGGTGCAATCTATGGCCGATGGTCAGGTGCTGGCTATGTCATCGCATGAACTGACCAATTTGCGTGCAGATTATGATATCGTGCGAAAAATGCGCGCATCAAACCTTGTGCTGGGGCCGCTATTGGCACGCGCAGGCGAGGCAGTTGTGTCATTGCCCGGCGGTTGCGCGATTGGCGCGCGCCCTATGGATTTACACATCAGCGCCTTAGAAGCACTGGGCGCTGAAATTGATCTGCGCGATGGGTATTTGCATGCCAAGGTTTCAGGTGGTCGACTGACAGGCGCTGTGCATGAAATGCGATTTGCCTCGGTTGGTGCGACGGAAAATTTTATTATGGCCGCAACATTGGCCAAGGGTACGTCAGTATTGAAAAATGCGGCGCGAGAACCCGAAATTGTTGATTTGATCCACTGTCTGCAAAAGATGGGGGCGAAAATTGATGGCGCAGGCAGTGCAACCATTACGATTGAAGGTGTCGACCGTCTTGGCGGTGCAACGCACCCTGTCGTCGTAGATCGCATCGAATTAGGGACGTACATGTTGGCGCCTGCCATTGCGGGTGGCGAAGTTGAATTGCTGGGGGGTCGCATTGGTTTGATTGAAGCATTCGTTGAAAAATTGGACGCAGCAGGTGTGGATGTTTGGGAAACGGAAAATGGGATCGCAACAAAACGTCGTTCAGATCATATCAAGGCAGTTGATGTCACAACCGAAGTTTTCCCGGGATTCCCAACAGATTTGCAGGCGCAAATGATGGCGATGCTGTGCACTGCGGATGGCGTTAGCAATTTAGAGGAAACCATATTTGAAAATCGCTTTATGCATGCCCCCGAACTGATACGGATGGGTGCGCAAATTGACGTTCAGGGGGGAACTGCCAAGGTGACAGGGGTTGAACGCATGAAGGGGGCGCCCGTTATGGCGACTGATCTGCGTGCATCGGTTTCATTGATCCTTGCTGGGCTTGCCGCCGAGGGTGAAACACGGGTCAATCGTGTCTATCACTTAGATCGCGGGTATGAGCGGTTGGTTGAAAAGCTCTCTGGTGTTGGAGCAAAGGTTGAAAGGGTAGCTGGGGTATGACCCAAGATGCGGGATTTAATGATGCGCTTGACCGCCCATTGAATTTAGGTGCACAGGATGCAGAAGATTTACAGGTTATTTCGTCATTGATACAGGATGCTGTCCTGACGGTTGACGATATAAAATGGAACCAAATGGAACGCCAATTGGTGTTTTTGTTGAAACGGTTTCGTTGGGAAGATGCAGAAATGGCCCAACAGCAGGGGCGTGACCCCGAACGTGTTCAATCGCTGCTGGTAATCCATAATGCGATGGGGTTGGCCTCTCAGGGGATTGATCGCAAACAGGCAGATATTGTCCTATCCCTGATGGCGTTGGAATTTTCCGGCACGGCGGATGGGGTTGGTGATTTGATCCTAACATTCGCAGGGGATGGCGCACTAAAGGCGCGGGTAGATGGTCTTGATGTCGCCTTACGGGATGTGACGCGGCCCTATGTCGCCCCTTCAAAACAGGTTCCAAACCACGACCTATGATGCGCGCACTTGTGATTGGCGGGGTTCAACGCTATTTCACCCATGACTGATTGGAGTGACCGATGCCTGTTTTTTTGAACGCAACTGACCCAAATTTTGAAGTAGAGTTTCAAACTCTGCTGTCTGCTAAGCGTGAAGATAGCCCTGATGTGGACCAAGTGGTTGCAGATATCATTGCAGATGTGCGCGCGCGTGGTGATGAGGCATTGTTAGAATATACCGAACGATTTGATCGGTTGACACTCACCCAGGAAACTCTGCGTTTGTCTGATGACGAAATCGCTGCTGAAATCCAAAAGGTTGCGCCACAGGACCGAACCGCATTGAAATTGGCAGCCGCGCGCATTCGCGCCTATCACGCGGAACAAATGCCCCAAGATGCCTGGTGGAAGGATGCCAGCGGTGCGGAATTGGGCTGGCGTTGGACAGCCGTCAGCGCCGCTGGGTTGTATGTGCCTGGGGGGCTTGCCACCTATCCATCATCTGTCTTGATGAATGCTATCCCGGCCAAGGTCGCAGGTGTTGAACGCCTTGCTATAACGGTTCCAACCCCTGATGGCGCAATCAATCCACTGGTTATATTGGCTGCGCAAATTGCAGGGGTTGATGAAATTTATCGCATCGGCGGTGCGCAGGCGATTGCAGCGCTAGCATATGGTACGCCATCAGTTGCGCCAGTTGACAAAATCACGGGACCTGGCAATGCGTTCGTGGCTGCGGCCAAACGTCGGGTTTTTGGAAAAGTCGGCATTGATATGATTGCAGGCCCCTCAGAAATTCTTGTGATTGCAGACAAGGACAATAATCCCGATTGGATCGCATTGGATTTGCTAAGTCAGGCAGAACATGACGAAAGTGCACAGTCGATTTTGATTACAGATGATGCAGATTTTGCATCCGCAGTTTCTGCTTCGGTGGATAAATTTTTGCAAACGTTAGAACGGCGTGACATTGCGGGTGCAAGTTGGCGTGACTATGGGGCTATTATTTTGGTTTCCGACATGGATCAGGCGGTTGTCTTGTCTGATCGGATTGCACCTGAACACCTGGAAATTTGTGTTGACGATGCGATGGGTCTATCCGAAAAAATTCATCACGCGGGTGCAATATTTATTGGCGCTTGGACGCCCGAGGCAATTGGCGATTATGTAGGCGGCCCCAATCACGTCCTGCCCACTGCGCGTTCAGCACGATTTAGTTCGGGGTTGTCGGTCATGGATTTTGTGAAACGCACGACCTTGTCACGCATGACCCCTGATGCACTTGCGCAGATCGGACCCTCTGCAGAACGGCTTGCCTCATCCGAAGGATTAGAGGCACACGGGCTGTCGGTAACGGCCCGACTTAAGCAGATCAACACACCCTGATTAAACAACGCCTCAACAGAACCATTGCAAAGCGTTCAAAGGTCAAGTAGCCAAAAAGTGAAGGTGAAGAATTATGACCCGTATTGCACATATCGAAATAGATGATCGAAATCTACCGCCGCCCACACCTGAGATCGAGCAAGAGCGGCGTGTGGCGATCTTTGACTTATTGGAAGAAAATGTTTTTTCTTTACCCAATCGAGATGACCGAATTGTTCCGACTGGTCCATATAGATTAGACTTATCTATTCGTGAAAAAAGATTGGTGTTTGATGTTTCAACCGAGGCTGGTGAAAAAGCTGTTGAGTTTCATTTATCATTGTCGCCATTCCGTCAGGTCGTGAAAGACTATTGGGCAATTTGTGAAAGCTATTACGATGCGGTGAAAAATATGCCGCCCAGTCAAATCGAAACCATCGATATGGCCCGACGTGGTATTCATAACGAAGGTGCGCGCGTTTTGTCAGAACGTTTGCAGGGTAAGGCAGACGTTGACAATGATACCGCGCGTCGTCTGTTTACGTTGATCTGCGTCTTACATTTTGGGGTGTAAGCATGCGCCAGGACCTTCCACAATCGGTCCTGTTTTGCTGCGATCATAATGCTGTCCGATCACCAATGGCGGAAGGCATTATGAAAAAATTCTATGGAACAGGTACCTATGTTCAGTCAGTTGGCGTGCTTAACGACCTAGAGATTGATGGTTTTGCAATCGCAACCTGTGAGGAAATCGGTGTCGAATTATCCCGCCACCGTTCGCGCAGTTTTGATGAAATGGAACAATGGGGGGATGATTTGTCCTCATTCGATTTGATCGTGGCGCTATCCCCTGCCAGTCAACGACGCGCACTGGAATTAACGCGGTTTTTTCATTTGACGGTTGAATATTGGCCAATTCTGGATCCAACGGGGTTGGGCGAAACACGCGAGATGAAACTGTCGTCCTATCGACAAACGCGTGACCAAATCGTGGATCAATTAACGCGGCGCTGGGGCGCGCCATTGGAGGGGTAGATGCAGTCAACAATCCAAACATATTTTAATGCGTTTAATGCAGGTGACATCGAAGGCATGTTGGAGTGTCTGGATGATACAATCGCCCATCATGTGAATGAGGGACAGGTGCGCACGGGCAAAGATGCGTTTCGCAGTTTTTGTCTACATATGAATCAGTGTTATAGCGAAAACCTGACGGATATGGTTCTGTTTTCTAATCCGGATGGATCACGCGCGGCGGCCGAGTATACTGTGAACGGAACCTATCTGAAAACGGATGCGGGATTGCCTGAGGCGCATGGCCAAAAATACAAATTGCCAGCGGGTTCGTTTTTTTCATTATCGAATGACAAAATTACCCGAGTGGTAACGTACTATAATCTTGCGGATTGGACGGCACAAGTTTCATGATTGATGTCCGTGTTCTTACGGGGGCGGCGCTTGATGCGGCATTAGACGCGGTTGCACGGTTACGCATATCGGTTTTTCGGGAATGGCCCTATTTATACGATGGTCATTTGGATTACGAACGTGATTATTTAAACGCATATCGGAATAACCCTTCGGCGGTGTTGGTGGGCGCCTTTGAGGGTGAACAATTGATTGGTGCTGCAACAGGAATGCCCATGTTGGAGCACGCAGACGAATTTGCATCTGCTTTTCAGGATCTGAATTGGAATCTAGCCGATGTATTTTATTGCGCTGAGTCCGTTTTGCTAAAAACATATCGTGGACGTGGGATCGGGCATAAATTCTTTGACTTGCGCGAAGAACACGCACGCGCATTGGGATGCAGAAAAGTGGCATTTTGCGCGGTTCAACGCCCCATAAATCATTCCCTGCGTCCCCCTGATTATCGCCCACTAGATGCGTTTTGGAACAAACGCGGATACACTTCTGTGCCAAATGCAATTGCGCATTTCAGCTGGAAAGATATCGATGTTGCTACCGAGACGACAAAACCGCTTCAGTTTTGGGCGCGTGATTTATGACCCAGAAATTTCGGTCATTGCCGTCAGGAAACTGCGCACCTCGTCCAATGTGTTGTAGTGACACATTGAAACTCTGACACAATCGCTCCATCCAAGCGGATCCAGGACATTGCCAGAATAGTGGTCTGCTTTTCGTGTGTGCGTGCGAATGCCTCGATCATTCAGTGCAGTCACAATTTCGGCAGAGGCCCGGTTTTTGATCCGAAACGATACCATCCCTTTTCTGTTCGGGTTATCAAGACCACCGATGATTTCGACACCGCTCATTTCTGCCAATCCTGATAGATTGCCCAGCCCATGTATCATCGCGTCACACAGAACCTTTTCATGTGCTAAGATCGCTTTGCCCGCACTTACCAGGCGCTCACGACGATTTTCGCAGGGCGCTGTTTGCGTACCCAGCCAGTCCAGATAGGACACCACATCACTCATCGTTGCGTATGAACCAGTATCGCGTGTCCCAAGTTCCCACGCAGTTTCAGGCCCCCCTATCAGTTGTTCATGGGGTGCCTGCATAAAACGGTCAGATACCCATGCAAAACCATACCCGTGCCGAGAAAACATTTTGTAGGGTGAAACGGCATATCCATCGACATTATACGCATCAATGTCCAATGTACCGTGTGCTGCGTTTTGCACGCCGTCCACTACAATGTAGCACTCGGGTGAAACCGCACGGATTGCGGCGGCGATCGCGGCAACATCCATTCCCATCCCTGTGACGGGCGAGGCGTGTAATATACAGGCAACGCGCGTGTCAGGGGTCACGTATTTTGCATAATCCTCTGCGCGGGTTAGTCCAGTTTCGTTGTCGTGGGGTACACTGATGTAGGGGCGATTGGTGTTTTGTGCCCAGTGTTGTGCCGCGCTGCGGGTGGCGGGATGTTCAATTGTTGACCCCAACATGACACCCCCTGGCGCGGCTGCGGTGGCGGCATTGCGCACCAATCGGAACAACAGCTCTGTTCCACTTTCACCGACAAAGAATTGCCCAGTTGATGCGCCAAATAAGTCCGCTGCATCAGATTTGGCTTTGTTTATCGTATCGACCAACCCATGCGAGGCGATATTATCGCGTCCTTGGTTATCTGGGATTGCTGCGAACTTTGCTGAGGTTTCAACAACTGAGTTCAATGTCAATGCACCACCCGCATTTTCAAAAAAAATGCGCGGGCCCTGAAAGGGGCAGGTGTCAACATAGGCAAAGCGCGCGCGCACGTTTTGCATCAAATCTGGGTCTAGCTCGGTCATTGGGGGCACCTCATTAGGTTCAAATTGCAGTTCGGATTGATGATGACGCAACGGTGTTTGTCAATTGGCTTGAATGAGTTGGCACCAAATATATGCTGTGATCAAGATAAGGAATGACATTTATGGAAAAAGTCACGATTTTTGAAATGGGCCCCCGTGATGGCCTTCAAAATGAGCCGGGCACGATCAACACAGCAGATAAAATCGCGTTGGTTGATATGTTATCTGCTGCAGGATTGCAAAAAATTGAAGTGACAAGTTTTGTAAGCCCTAAATGGGTTCCACAAATGGCAGACGCGCATGATGTTTTAGTTGGCATCCGACGTGACGCAAATGTTCGTTATGCAGCCCTTACCCCAAACATGCGCGGTTTTGAGGGGGCTATGGCCGCAAATGCGGACGAAGTGGCCATTTTTGGATCAGCGTCAGAAGGGTTTTCACAAGCAAATATTAATTGTTCCATCGATGAAAGCTTTGAACGGTTTGCCCCTATAATGGTTGCTGCGAAATCGCGCGGAATCCCAGTGCGTGGTTACGTTTCATGTGTCACCGATTGTCCATATGACGGGCCAACCGACCCAGCCAAAGTGGCCTATGTCGCGGGGCGATTGATGCAAATGGGATGCTATGAAATATCACTGGGCGACACCATTGGTGCTGGAAAGGCTGAGACGATTGATGCCATGCTGGTTGCTGTGCTGAATGAGGTCGCCCCCATGCATCTTGCTGGTCATTATCACGATACACAAGCACACGCGCTGGAAAATATCCGGGTATCCTTGGATCATGGGCTGCGCGTATTTGATGCGTCGGTGGGTGGTTTGGGGGGATGTCCTTATGCACCGGGTGCAAAAGGTAATGTTGCGACTGAGGACGTGAACGATTTATTGTTATCGCTGGGTTTTCAAACGGATCTAGACAAGGCGCAATTGCATGCCGCCGCCATTTTTGCAAAAGGACTGCGACATGATGCATGAATATTCGACAATAAGTGTTCAAATGGACGGACGGGGCGTGGTGTCGCTGTGTCTAAATCGTGCTGAAAAGAAAAACGCTCTGTCTGCTGTTATGATCGATGAGCTGACCCATTTCGCATCGAACCTGCCCAAGGGCGCGCGCGTTGTCGTGCTATCTGGTGCGGGGGATGTGTTTTGCGCGGGTGGTGATTTAGGTTGGATGAAAGCGCAGATCAGCGCAAATCGTGAAACCAGAGTGAGCGAGGCGCGAAAGCTCGCCATGATGTTGAACGCCCTAAATGAACTGGATGCGCCATTGATTGGACGCGTGCATGGTGGTGCCTTTGGCGGGGGGGTCGGACTGTGCTGTGTGTGCGACAGTATCATTGCCGAACACGATACCAAATTTGGCCTGACTGAAACGCGTTTGGGACTAATCCCCGCAACGATATCCCCATATGTTATTGCCCGCATGGGCGAGGGACGGGCGCGGCGCGTGTTTATGTCTGCGCGAATTTTTGCAGCAGATGAAGCGTGGCAGCTTGGGATTGTGTCAGGAGTCGAGACAAGTGATGGTTTAGATGCGCGGATTGAAGCAGAAATTGCTCCATATCTATCTGTTGCACCAAATGCTGTGTCTGCGTCCAAACGTTTGGCACGGGCACTTGGTCCACAAATCACACCGGACATTATTGATATGACGATCCAATCATTGGCGGACACCTGGGAAGGTGAAGAAGCAGCACATGGGATTTCAGCGTTTTTAAGTAAATCCAAGGCCCGGTGGATGTCCTAAATCGCATCTAGACAAAAGTTGCCTCTGGGGAACTGGCAACTACGCCTTCATCGTGTCGGAAGCCGGTGGACACGGGATGCAGGTGTTTGATTTGACCAAACTCCGCAACGTGACCAACCCTCCGGTGAATTTCTCTGCCGATGCGGTGTACACAGGGTTTGGCAACGCGCACAACATCGTCATCAACGAAGCCACGGCACGCGCCTACGGCGTGGGCACCAACACCGCTTCAGGCGGTTTGCACATCGTGGACATCTCCAACCCCTTGAATCCCACCATCCTTGGCACGTTCTCTCAAGACGGGTACACCCACGACGCACAGGTCGTCACGTACATCGGTCCAGATGCGCAATACCAAGGCAAGGAAATCGCGTTTGCGTGCAACGAAAACACAATCACCATTGTGGATGTGGACGACCCCACCGACGCCACCCTCATCTCCACCGAAGGCTACAGCGGCTCGGCTTACACCCACCAAGGCTGGTTGACGGAGGACCACAAATACTTCGTGGTGGGTGACGAGTTGGACGAACAAAACAGCGGGGTCAACACGCGCACGTACTTCTTCAACGTGGAGGACTTGAACAACC
>OAPM01000037.1_pt1 | contig 10789 bp, 12 predicted proteins | sample 1470761 | NCBI WGS metagenome assembly OAPM01 (sample SAMEA3275546, study PRJEB22092) | marine metagenome | biome: ENVO:00000447; feature: ENVO:00002042; material: ENVO.00002110 | collected 2014-06-21T11:05:00+00 | depth 0 m | reverse complement strand
CATCATTGGATCAAACACGGGATCGACTGCGTGAAATCCCAGGGATCGTGCCACCCTTGCATGAACTAGGCGCGGGATGTGCGTTTGCAAAACGGTGTGATCATGCCTTTGATCGTTGTTTGAGCGCACGGCCCAGCCTATCAGACGCAGGACATCATCCAAATGCATGCTTCGCAGTTGAGGAACAAAGACTATGACGGCGCTTTTAGAAGTTGAAAACCTAACTGTGCGCTTTCCCATGCCGAAAGAGGGGTTCTTTGGATCGCCTTCCTATCTTGAGGCGGTGCGTTCCGTTTCGTTTAAGGTGGATGAAGGCAAGGCATTAGGAATCGTTGGCGAAAGCGGATCGGGTAAAACAACAACAGCCATGGCAACCATTCGGCTAGAGGATGCAGCCAGTGGTTCACTCCGTTTTCAGGGCAATGATTTACTGTCCTTAGATGACGAAGGCATGCGTGCCGCTAGACGTGATGTGCAATTGATTTTTCAGGATCCGTATTCATCACTGAACCCACGCGCACGGGTATCTCAAATTGTGCGTGAACCACTTGATTTAATGGATATTGGAACAACATCAGAACGCGATCAACGTGTCAAAGAGCTGTTCAAATTGGTGGGTCTGCGCGAAGATCAGCTAAACCTATTTCCACATCAGTTTTCAGGCGGTCAACGCCAGCGTATTTCAATTGCGCGCGCACTGGCTACCAATCCAAAATTGATTGTATGCGATGAACCCGTCAGCGCGCTGGATGTTGCAATTCAGGCGCAGATCCTGAACCTATTGGCCCAATTGAAAGAAGAGTTGGGGCTAAGTTATTTATTCATCAGCCATGATTTGGGTGTGGTGCGCCATATCTGCGATGATGTTGCCGTGATGTATTTGGGAAAAATTGTTGAAATGGGATCACGTGACGACATATTTGAACGCCCCCAACATCCCTATACCCAGGCACTATTGGCGGCGGCCCCGTCCCTAAGTCGACGAAAGTCCAAAGGATACACGCGTCCTTTAACTTTGACGGGTGATCCCCCCAGTCCTATTAATCCCCCCTCTGGCTGCGCTTTTGCAGAACGCTGCCCGCGTGTAGAGGCTGTGTGTCGCAAGGATGCACCAATTCTGGCGGACGGTGTCGCATGTCATTTTGCGGGGCCCGTTAAATAGGGGAGCCGATTTCTTTCAGACCAAAATCATGAAGTGCATGTTCAATGCTGTTGGTCTGGCACGTTTTTAATCGACCGAAAATTTCGGAGCCGCGCCGTCATTTATAATGTTGACGTCGGCTGCCAAATGTTGCGACGCGTTTGCGCCAGGCCCGATACGATCCGGTGCGCAAAGTGTTACGCATCAAGGTAACGACCTCTTTTTCCTTTAGGCCGTACTGCTGTTCAATATCCGCAAATGCCACGTGGTCTGATAAGGCCATGTGAACAATATCAGATACCTGCGCATCGCTAAGATTATGAAATGGTTTCATCTTTAAGGGCTTTCGTTGCTTAGGATTTCAAATAGTCCATCCGTCAGCCACGACAAGAAACCCTAAGTTTTTGATAATCGCCCCGGCACTGCAGACTGTGCCAATGAAATGCCCGCAGATGTCAGCATGTCCCACGCCAGCGCCTGATTTGACGTCACAACTGTGATGCCCAGTTCCTGCTCCAGCTCATCGATCACATCCACTGTTCTTAAGTTCGTACAAGAAATGAAAACAGCATCCGCACCATCAACCGCCGCAGCACGTACCGCGCGTTTAATGGCATCTGCGGTAATACGTGCAACAATGGACTCTGTGCTGACTTCGAAAGAAATAAGTGCTGAAATTTCGAATCCGTTTTCAATCAATAGATTACGCATCTCTTGGCTAACATCTGGGATATAGGGCGTGACCATGCCAATCTTTTGTGCACCCAGCTGCTTTAGCGCCCGCATCACGGCCGTTATGGGCGTGCACACCTGCGAATTTGGGTGCACCTTTTGCACTTCAAGCGTGACATTATGGGGACCGATCATTGTTGCACCTGATGTACAGGCATATCCCATGACCCCTATGTTGAAACTGGGTGGTATCATCCCCGCAGAAGATGCAAGATCCGCCTTCATTTCCATCAGGGTGTCTGGCGTCACCTCGGGGGCGGAATGAATGCGCGTTTGAAATAATGAACATGCTTTCGGCAACATCGCACGAAATTCATCTTCGATTGTTTCATCTGAACTTAGGACAATCAGGCCCAGTTTCGTGGATTCATCCAGATTTGTGTCAAATGGAAATGCCGTCATTTTCAATCCCAGTATTTTGCGAAAACGCTATTCAGGTTTTAGGTTTGTGTAAACCCGCTTGACGGTTGAAAATAATTTTGACCATGCTGCGAACATGACCCTGATAAACATACAAAACCCGCATATTGGACATGGCCTTGATTTACCCGAGGCTGTGCAACTGACAACTGACATTGAGGCGCTTGGGCATCTATACGCACAATGCCCAAGAGCAGATGAAACACCGTTGCATTTAATGGATGCGGCAGCGGCCCAAATCGGAATTGGTGCCCTTTATGTCAAAGACGAACGCACACGAATGGGATTGGGCAGCTTTAAAGCGCTGGGAGCCGCATCCGTAATTGCAACCATTGCACAAGAACGGGCGACAAATGGCGTTTTTGATAACGTGTTGTCAGGCATGACATTTGTAACTGCCAGCGCGGGCAATCATGGGTTATCCGTTGTGGCAGGGGCAAATGCATTTGGTGCCAAAGCGGTGATTTATTTGGCCGAAACAGTACCGGTTTCTTTCCAAGAAAAACTTCGATCAATTGGTGCTGATGTTGTGGTTGAGGGCGTCGATTACGAAGCAAGCATGATAGCCGCAGAAAATGCAGCCCGGGAAAATGATTGGTTTTTATTGTCTGATTCGACTTGGCCTGGCTATGCAGTCGGTGCGGATGTCATGAAGGGTTATATGCTTTCTGCGAAAGAGATTGTGAAACAATGCCCAGAAACGCCAACGCACCTGTTTCTGCAGGCAGGTGTTGGTGGATTGGCAGCCGCAATGGCGTTGTATCTACGCGAAGCCTATGGCCCAGATTTGCGGATTGTTGTTGTAGAGCCTGATCGCGCGCCCGCACTTCAGGCTGGTGTTCAACTTGGGGCACTGTGCGACGCAGGCGAAGGTGTTTCCAGTATGGGACGATTGGATTGTAAACGTGCCTCTCTGTCTGCGCTTGATACCCTGGCGCGTCATGCGAATGATTTTATGATACTGACGGACAAGGATGTAGAAGATCAACTGCCCAGTTTGTCAGAACTGGGGCTAGAAACCAGCCCCTCTGGTGGGGCGGGATTGGCCGCAGCAATGATTGGCGCAGCACAAGGTGCGTTCGACCTAAACGCCACATCCAAAGTCATGTGTATTGTGTCCGAAGGGGCCGTGAATGACTGATCCCGACATAAGGAATCCAAAGTCCGTCTAAGGGTGGACAACCACACAATGCACGCAAATGAATGTTGCTGAAATCGGGCGTGGGCGCCGGGCGTTTTTGGGCACAAAAAATGGTCCGTCAGAGAAACATATCAGACCCAATAGACCCATATCAAAGTCGGTGTTGGAAGAATCATGGTGACCCAAGAAAATACTTTGATCACAGATGTAATCCCCATTCCGATATGTGCGCGCGCCCCTCAGAACTGCCTATGACTAAGTTCGAAAAAAAACGACATGCACCATCAGAAAGAAGCTTGTGTTATGCCACTGTAATAGCAGATACTCTTTTGAAAATTGTAGGAATCCAATATGTACCCGATTCAGTTTAATGAACTGCCACCTGGATATAGTGCCTTAGAAAACGAACCAGAGTTCGATCCCGCAATTCATTTGGCCTTGGAAAAACCAGAAACGCTCTATTCCCTGTCGGATCTGGGTTACACGGGTGAGACATTGGAAAATGCACCCGCTAAATTTGCCGCCACTTCGGTTTTTCGCGTCCTATCAACAGAAGGTGCCGAAACGCTGTATCATACAGTGAAACGTTTAGAAGAATTTGCGACATCCAACCCACGTATCGAACGCAATGTGCGCGGCGGTGTGTATCGTTCAAAATTCTTACGTGACTTATGCCTATCACCCGATATCACCGAATTTTTGTCCGATATCGTTGACCTAAAACTTATGCCACACACGATTCCACATCAATTGGGACACCTAAATTTCAATCCCAAAGATATTGGGAAAAACGTTGATAAATGGCACGTTGATACACTGCGGTTTGACTATGTGATGTTTGTGACTGACCCAACCAAAAACCAGGGCGGACAATTCCAGTATTTCAAGGGCACCAAAGAAGAAATGGCCGCGCTGAAGAAGGCGGGACAAGACGTACCAACAGATCGCATCATTTCCCCTGCGATGCCGGGCCCCGGATACGCGATATTACAACAAGGTAATTTGGTCGTTCATCAGGCCAAGGGGCTAACTGCGCCGGGCGAACGTGTGACTATGGTCAACGGATATGTGCCCTATGATCCACGGTTCCCCGACTATTCGCGCTATGATCAGCTGTGTCACGCAGATCCAGAGGATGTTGTGACCACCGAATATTCAAAGCACGTCGCGGTTCAAGCAAACAGATTTCTGGAACAAAACCTTGTACAACAGAAATTCGGTGAAAACCCAGCTGACATTGCACAAGATTTGGAACAAGCAGCCAAGATGTTGCAATTTGCCGCTGCACAAATTCGTGCTGGCAAAAGCGCGATGGAGCATTTCGGAGACTGACCATGGATTACGTGGGATTTGATGGTGCACAATTTCGCAATTTCAGAGAGGTTGAGGATGGGCGCCCACTGCACATGCTGAACCTGGTCAAATTCCACAAAACAGTCACATATCCTGACGGAACGGTGATGTCTGGGCGTGATGCCTATCGCAACTATGGACGTGAAAGTGCACCGATCTTTGCCGCCCTTGGTGGGCGCATCGTTTGGCGGGGCGAACAACTGGCGATGTTGATAGGCCCCAGTGACGAAGAATGGGATCTGTGTTTTATTGCCGAATATCCAAATCTTGATGCCTTTGTTTCGATGATAAAAAACCCTGATTACCGCAAAGCGATGGAGCATCGACAGATCGCTGTAAAAACATCCAGACTGATCCGTACAGGGCAACTAGAGCTGGGTGCAAATTTTGCAGATTAGCGTATCAGGCGTAAAAAGGCTTGCTATGTGCCACTGAACACGATAGGTGCGCCACAGCTTTGCGATACTCTTCCAAAATGTCATACCAGTATGACAAGGATCTAATAACTTCGACCCTTCCCTTTGTTTTGAGTTTTGCCACGCAGATGGTTTCATCTGTGCAGTGCTAGGAACAGAAACAAAATGAAGGCGCGTGATCATGACATATCCCGCCACAGTATATAATTGAGATCACGTTGTATGATGACATTTAACGATTTTGCATTGCCTGAGGCGCTTCAGCACAAATTGGACGCACTTGGGTTTGATAAACCAACGCCTGTCCAAGAGCGCGCGATCCCCGCCGCCTTAGAGCAGCGCGATATTTTAGGTTCTGCGCAAACGGGAACCGGTAAAACAGCGGCATTTGCCATTCCACTTTTGACGAAGATCATGAACCATGCTGATGTGTATGGAATCATTGTCACGCCAACCCGTGAATTGGCACTGCAAGTCGATGAACAAATTCGCGCATTCCTAAGTGCAAAATCCAAGATCCGCTCAGTTGTGTTGATTGGTGGCGCATCAATTGATCGCCAAATACAAGCATTGGCCAAAAGACCAAAGATCATTGTGGGGACACCCGGACGGATCATAGACCATTTGGAACGCAAGAGCCTTGATCTCGCTGGATTCAACTATGTTGTGCTGGATGAAACAGACCGAATGTTGGATATGGGATTTTCTGCACCAATTGCTGAAATATTTTCACATGTCGCAGAAGAACGTCAAACATTGCTGTTCTCTGCAACGTTGCCGAAAAACATTCAAAAAGTCTCGGCGCAATATTTACAAAACCCAGTGCGCATCGAAATGGGGCAGGTGAACAGCGTTGGTGACAATATTGTCCAATCCACGCAGTTCGTCAGCAAAGAAGGTAAATTTGAAATGCTGGTGGATGCATTGCGCGATCATGATCAAAGCGCGATTGTGTTTATGAACAGTAAGTTCGCCACCGAAAAAATGGCGAAACGATTGAAGTCTGCTGGCATCACAGCAGAAGCCATTCATGGCGATCTGCGCCAAAGCAAACGTGAACGTGTGATTTCAAATTTACGAGATAATAAATTTCGCGTTTTGGTCGCAACAGACGTAGCTGCGCGTGGGATTGATGTGCCCCATATTCATCAGGTCATCAATTTTGATCTGCCGCGGCAAACAGAAGATTATATTCATCGCATCGGGCGCACAGGGCGCAATGGTGCACAGGGCATCGCATTAAACCTTGCGACGCGCGATGATATGGAAAAGCTTAATGAGATCGAGCGGCTGATAAACCCCGATGCCGCCAAATCCGTCCGCAAGCGACCGGCTGGGAAACCAGCAGGTAAAAAACCGCAGGCCAAGGGCCGCTGGCGGAACAAAAAAACAAATCGCGCCCGCGCGGCGTAATTGAAAACAGAAAACAATTCCAAACCATACGGAGAATAAAATGGCTAACGGAACAGTAAAATGGTTCAACGCAACCAAAGGTTATGGCTTTATTGCACCAGAAGACGGTGGCGCTGATGTGTTTGTTCACATCCGTCAAGTCGAGCAGTCGGGCATGAGCGAACTGCAGGACAACCAAAAAGTCAGCTACGAAGTTGAAACAGGTCGCAACGGCAAAAGCCAGGCAACCAATCTTCAATCTGCATAATTTGACAACTTTTGTTGTTTTCAAAAGCGCCCAGTCGACTGGGCGCTTTTTCTTTATCTGTGCTAAATTTGATTTGGATATCTGAGCAGCATGGATTAGGTGGTGTCTATGTATAAAAGAGACAGGAAATAATATGCCAATCCGCAGTATTGACCAAATTTTCGCCCTTACAAAAAATGCGCTAATTGCGCATGGCGCTGCCGATTGGCAGGCTGATGAAGTGGCCAAGGCAACCGCACATTCAGAGTCGTATGGAAACGTCATTTGCGGGCTGCAATATGTTGAAAGCTACTGCATTCAATTGGCAACAGGGCGCGTTGATGGTCGTGCTGATCCACAAATTTCAACGCCGCGCGCATCCGCAATTTTATCAGACGCACGCATGGGATTTGCCCAGCCAGCGTTTGCAAAGGGACTTGAACAGGCGTGTAAAGTGGCGCGTGATGCGGGAATTGCACTTTATTCTGTAAGCAATAGTCACACATGTACCTCTTTGGGGTTTTTCACAGAACAAATCGCAGCCAGTGGTTTGATTGGTTTGGGTTTCACAAATGCATCACCCGTTGTTGCCGCACCTGGTGGCAAATCGCGGGTAATAGGTACAAACCCGATCGCCTGTTCCATTCCAGATGGTCAGGGCGGAATGGCAATGCATTTTGATTTTTCCACATCTGCGGTTGCTTTGGGTAAAATTACCATGGCGAAATATGCAGGTGAAAAAATTCCGTTTGGCTGGGCAGTGGACGAAAATGGCGACCCAACTGATGATCCAGAAGCCGCATTGAAAGGATCGCTGTGCAGTGCGGGCGGGTACAAAGGTTGGGGTTTCGGTCTGCTGGCAGAGCTGATGGCATCTGCGATGACAGGATCAGTTAATTCGCTGGATGTTGGTGGCCTAAAGTTGGCCGATGGCCCCCCCCATCGCTTGGGGCAAACATATATCATTATGGATTCGACAACATTTGGTGATCAATTTGTGGCACGTTTTCAACGACTTGCGGATGCAATCGCAGAAGATGAGGGTGCCCGTATTCCTGGTGCGCAGCGTGATGCATTGACCAGCGTGGATGTTAATGACGCGCTTTGGCAAAAAGTCACTGAATTGGCGAATAGAACCTAGTCGTTATCGGACGCACCTGCGCCTGCACCTGACATACGTGATGCCTCGGTTTCGGGCACGTATGTGCGTGAACCCAGCAGGTCCAGCTGCGTAAGTGTGTCCGTAAATGTCTGAAACCTATGAGTTTTCGGTTTCAACCCGTGATCTGGATTCAGAGCAGCGCCCACTTCGATGACCACATGACCAACAGTTACTGATTCTAACTGTTTGATATGGGTATCCAATTCATCTATCACATTGATCCGTAGATCCCCGACAGTTTCTCTGAAGATCAATCTATGCCCAACCCGTTCTGCTGATTTACGCAAAAACGGAAACAGTAGGATCGGCATTCTAACCAGGCCCAAGTCACCGCCCTGTTGCGCAACACTCTGTGGAAGAGGGGCATGATCCATAACCGTCACGCCAAGAGTGATCGGACACTGCTCCTTAGTGGCGTGAAATGCGTGTCCAAACCAAGACAGTACGTCATTGTCATATTGCCCCAGCTGGCAAAGGGCCCAACCTGCTTCTTCTGCCAAGCCCCAACTTAGGCCAAAACCACGCGCGGCTTTTACAACAATCGCGGTTGCCTCGCCTTGTGATAGGGAAATGCTCAACGCTTTTATTCCTGACCAAGTTGATAGGGAAATGGCATGTCCTGAAACAAACTAATTCGAACCCATTTGTCAGACCTAGGATCAAAACGAGAGGCGCCAAAAAATGCCAGCTTGCATCGCATCATATCAATGGGGAGTGTGCCTTTACCCACCAAATTATCCTGAATTTCACCATATGGATTTAGCGGCGCTTTTTGCACGCGCTTGACGGCAAGTCGGTGTTCCGGGTGTTGCATAAGGACCGCCGCAATGGGATCTGTATCATTCCAATTGACGAGATCACTTTGCAAATTGGCCACCAAACGCGATATGCACAACGGCTGCTCTAATTCTTGGCCCTCATCAATACCAACGCGGCCTATGCGCGGTTCTAATTTCTCTTCTGAAACATACCAGAACAGTGCATTTTCATCTTTATTGTCGAAATCCGTCGATAAGGCCCAATCGAAATGATCGCTTAGGATTTCTCTCAGTTCCCCAACAGACATCGCACCATCAATCTTAGTTGCAGATCCTAACGCAGACGACAGGTTCGACGCCAGATCATCAATGATGCTTTCGTGTGGTTCTAATAACAGGGCAAGCAGTGCTTCTTGACCTTCGTTTGACAAATTGTCTTCTCCCCAATGCCACAAACGATCCCAGGGCATGATCGCCCCCCAATCAAAAGTACGCATATAGGAATCCAGTTGCGACAGATCATTTCTAAGATCTGCCAATCTCTTGACTTGTAGTGGATGGGACGTGTTCCACAGTTTCGCATTTTCGATAGCCGCCGCAAGAGCGTCCAAAAATCCAGATTGGGTTTGCGCGTCACAGGCGCGTAACGATCGCACTCTGGCCAAAGCTGTTTCGCGCGTTGTGATCCAGGCGTTTACCAGGTCCGGATGTCGCACCAAAAATGGCGCCATTCCCAGACCTGTTGAATTCCCCACGCCCAGGCGCTTTGCCAGTGCTGGATCAAGCTCTACTGCATGCTCTGCGCCAATACATTTTGCCATGTGATTGACTATGTCGATCGCAAACCAACGGATTAGCCAAACAGTTAGCATTTCAGCCTGAAATGGCGCCTGAAGCTCTTGGCGATTTTGAATGGCCGCATAATCAATGGCACCAAATTTTCCAGAACCGTAAACTGCTGTTGTGCGCATCATATACCCAACATCGAATAATTTCTGGGCGTCTGGCTGCATGCCTTTGCTTAACGTATCAACAACGTAATTGAATAAGCGCACTGACCGGTTTGCACGTGACAGGCAAATCTCTTTTTCAGAGATACGGCCTGCTTCTTGATGCGGCACATTCTTTGATAGTCGTTCAATATCTTCGTCAGTTGGAACACCGTCAAACAACGTAAAGGTTGCGTCCCATGCCGTGGCAATCACACGATCCGTTCTTTTTTCATCTGGCAAATCATGTGCGAATGCCACAAGGCTATAGGTGCGATCAGGCCCCTGCGCCTGATAGACCGCATAACCAACACCGTTTGCGTCGACATTCCATTTACTTCGCGTGAATTGCCATTTTTCCTTTTGTGCCCGACGCAATAATATCCGCAAAAACGATAGTCGCATTGGGTGTGCTGCACCCATTCGATCCAATCGCATAACCGTAGCAGGAGTCCTAAGCGCGATCGTGTGTGTATCTGACTGATCAATTTGCTGTGTCATGTTTGAACCCTACTCCATAGGACCAAAGTTGCTTTCAAAGAAGCGGTGCCAATTATTTCCCATCACGCCATCAATCTCGGATGATGACATACCTACTGTAGATAGTGCATTTCTGATATTTCCAAAATCACGATTATCCACAAACCATTCTGGCATGGGCGGGAACCCTGGTTTATCGGCGCTACCTTCGCCATAATCGATGGATTTCGTCCATCGACCAACGCGCATCCATTCAACGATACTATCGGGTTGATCCTGACATAAATCAGTACCGATACCGATGTTATCTGTACCCATTAGATCCGCGGTTCGTGCAATCATTTCGCAAAAGGATTGAAGCGTGCAGTCGCTGCCGTTTTGCAGATGATGCGGATAAAGAGAGAACGACATTTAATCCCGGCGGTGCGGCCTCCATCAGTGTCCGAACCAATCGTTTTGCGAATGGAAACGTCGTGTATGTGACAAGTGCTCCAAAGATGAAGGTACATATCGGGTCCACCACAGCGAACTTATCACCCATCGTCCATATCAAGATGC
>OAPM01000036.1_pt1 | contig 10914 bp, 11 predicted proteins | sample 1470761 | NCBI WGS metagenome assembly OAPM01 (sample SAMEA3275546, study PRJEB22092) | marine metagenome | biome: ENVO:00000447; feature: ENVO:00002042; material: ENVO.00002110 | collected 2014-06-21T11:05:00+00 | depth 0 m | reverse complement strand
GCGGTTTGCCGCCATCGCCTAAGGCGACCAATGTGATTTGCGAACGAAATAATACCACATCCTGACGCATCACAAGTTGGCGCAAAACCAAACGTGCCGGAGTCATCGAAATCGGCGCCGTTTCCACAATCAAATCATCTTCGAACACGGCAGGGGAAATGTAATCTGCCTCAACGCGGCGCACGGCGAAAACCATCCCTTGTGCCTTCATTGCGCGTTGATCAACGCCAATTTCACGCACCCATTCACTGCGCGCACGTTCAATAAATTTCAGGTAATTTGCGTAATATACGATCCCTGCCAGATCTGTATCTTCGTAATAAACGCGCACAGGAAAACGATGTGGGGTCATCTTAGGCATCCTTTGGCAGACGGGCAAACAGACGCAGCGCATGCGATGAATCCTGCGCCATCATGGGCAAAACGGGGTCATAGGCCGCGCGGATAACATCCGCCACCTCGGTCCGCAGAACCGTATGACCGTTCGGGGCAATCGCAAGGGGCGATTGATATTGAAACGCACGATCCGACCACACAAGAAAGGATTGCACAACTTGCATCAGAAACAGGGCATCTGCAGACATCTGTGCCAATTCATGATCCATGCGCACAAATACGAAACAGGCCTTAATCGCGCCCGCATCATCAAAGCGAAATGAACGGTATTGCTGTGAATTTGCATCTTGTAGACGTCCAACCAAGTTATCCAGATTTGGCATAATGCGATCCAAATCTGATACAGCCAATAATTCGTCCCAATCCCTGATGAAAAAGAACATAAGATTTGTTCCCAATTCAGGGTCAGTTTCAGACATGGGATGACCGACCATGGCGCAGGTCACCTCAATTGCGCCTTTTAAGGTTGCGATTGATGGATCCTCAATCCCAAAGGCGATGGGCGCAATGGGACGTCCCCAGCGGGCAAAAAAATAGGTATCATCTGAACGCGAGAAAAAGCGTTCGACATCTTTGGGTGTCATTTTGTGCGGCACTCCGAACTGTGTTTGGCATGCGCTATATCGGGTTTCCTACGTCTTAGCAAAGGGGGGATGTGTGTTCTGTTATTGGAACAGGTCACTTTGCCCCTTTGGCATCGGCAGCCCCAAATGATCCCAACCGCGTTGCGCCAACATACGTCCGCGCGGGGTACGTTGGATCAACCCCTGCTGCAATAGATAGGGTTCAATCACTTCTTCTAATGCATCACGGCTTTCTGATAGTGCAGCAGCCAATGTTTCAATCCCAACGGGCCCACCCGAGTAATGTTCCGCCATTAGGCGCAGGTAACGACGGTCTGCACCGTCTAATCCCAGATCATCCACACCCAGACGCGTCAATGCGTGATCGGCTAATGTTTTCGTGACGGTTCCATCCCCATCAACCAATGCAAAATCCACAACCCGGCGCAACAAACGACCTGCGATACGCGGGGTACCGCGCGCACGGCGCGCAATTTCGCGCGCGCCCGCTTCATCCGCAGGGGCACCCAGTTTTCGTGCATTGCGGGACACAATTTGGTACAGTTCATCTTCTGTATAAAATTGTAAACGCGTGGGAATACCAAAACGATCCCTAAGTGGCGTGGTCAAAAGCCCAAGTCGCGTTGTCGCCCCAATAAGCGTAAAGGGTTGCAATTCAATGCGCACAGTGCGCGCGGCTGGCCCCTCTCCGATCACAAGATCCAGTTCAAAATCCTCCATCGCGGGATAAAGAACCTCTTCAACAACAGGGTTCAGGCGATGAATTTCGTCGATGAACAAAACATCACGTGCCTCTAGATTTGTCAGGATCGCTGCCAAATCACCTGCTTTGGCCAGAACAGGACCAGATGTCATTTTGAAATTTACACCCAATTCCCGGCTAATGATCTGGGCCAATGTAGTTTTCCCCAGACCCGGTGGACCATAAAATAACGTGTGATCCATCGCCTCGGCACGTTGACGGGCAGACTGAATAAAGACGCGCAAATTTGCGCGTGCCTCAGCCTGACCCGTGAATTCATCCAGCGCCTGTGGCCTAAGGGCGCGATCTGCATCCTCGGGCAGCGGTTCGGGGCGCATCATTGGATCAGAATCTTCCATACCTTATCCCTTTGGCGCCATAAGTTTCAGGGCAGCGCGAATAACGCCCGATGTATCCATGTCAGGACCATCTGCCATCACTTGTGCAACAGCTGCCGCCGCATCCGACGGCGAATATCCTAGATTTTGCAACGCTGACAGCGCATCCGCCTGTGCATTTGATTGCACCATTACGGGCTGTGGCGTGGGTGCCATTGGTGCAGCGGGCGTATCAGCCTCGATCACCGCATCCATAACCGTTGCAGGGGTTGCGGATTGACCAGCCATGGCCATGACAGTTGGCGCTTTGTCTTTCAACTCAATCACAACACGTTGTGCAGTTTTTGGGCCTACTCCTTTGGCTGCCTTGATCGCATTCCAATCCCCTAGCGCAATTGCCCGGCTGACCCCATCGGCGCCAAGCGCCCCAAGGATTGACAAAGACGCCTTGGCCCCGATCCCCTGAACGGACATCAACAAACGGTGCCATTCCTTTTCAACCAAGGTTGGGAAACCAAACAATTGCAACAAATCTTCGCGCACAACCAGATCCGTATAAAGTGCCACCGCCTCTCCAACTGATGGCAGCGCAGCAAGCGTGCGATCAGAGCAATAGATCATATAGCCAACTCCGCGCACATCCAACAGGATGTGATCATCCGAGCGATAATCAATGCGGCCTGATAATTTCCCAATCATTGTGCTTTTGCCAATGCGGCCTCCCACGCGCCGGCGGAGCGCGCATAATGAGCGTGACATAACGCGATGGCCAGGGCATCAGCCGCATCTGCACCCGCGATCTGAACACCAGGCAATTGCAGGCGCACCATGTGATCAATCTGACCCTTGTCCGCATGCCCAACACCAACGATCGTCTTTTTAACTTTGTTTGGGGCGTATTCCGCAACCGTGATGCCCGCCTGTGCCGGAACCAACAGGGCAATTGCGCGCGCCTGACCCAGTTTCAGGGTCCCCACACCGTCTTTGTTCACAAATGTATTTTCGACAGCCGCGGCATCAGGTTGATACTGCTGAACGACCGCTGTCATTTGCGTGTAAAGCGAAACAAGTCGCGTTGCCAAATCCTCGCCCGTGCTGTGACAGACCCCGTTTGCAACATGCGTGATTCGGCTTCCAACTGCCTCAATCACACCCCAGCCCATGTTCCTCAATCCCGGATCGACGCCCAAAACGCGCATGTCGTCCCCTTTTTTATAATTTTATTAGCAAATAGCACAAAACAAGAACACTTGCCAATCGCTAATTCCGACATCCGTTTCCGACCCAACATAATGCAATTTCGCCGCACCGCAGAAAAATACGACATTAATGGTGTCATTTTCGCCATAAAATACGGGGAAAAACAGCAAAAATAAGTCATGCAAATTGCGCATAGTCGACATGCGTTTTTTCCCGCTAGTCATCATGCACAGACAGGAATAGCTGCAGTGCAGAATTATTCTTTATTACACATCATAGAAGGATCTCTGCAATGGCTGCAGTTAACACAAACTCGGTTGCCACTTTTGTTTCTGGCAAAGGTCTGATCGCAACCACATTTGAAACTATCCAACGCTGGAATGACGTACGCCGCACACGCGCGGTTCTGTCAAAACTGTCTGATCGTGAACTACATGATATCGGTCTGTGCCGTGGCGACATCGAAGACGTTGCAAAGAAATCAGCACTTTAAATTGTACAACTGGTAACGAGTTGGGCCGCGTGTTTCTGCACGCGGCCTTTTTTATGCGCAGCTATTTTTTCAATGTCAGCGTTGACCATTCCCCAATATCTTCGCGGTGGGCCAGCGTCAGTTCCTGTGCGACATAGGCGGCAGTCACATCCTCGGCTTGTTCAACCAACAACCCTGACAGGATCACATAGCCCCCAGTTGCCGCATGCGCGGCAACATCAGGTGCCAATTCAATCAATGGCCCCTTTAAAATATTCGCAAAAATTAGATCAAAGGGTGCGGCATCCTTAAGAGTAGGATGATCAAACCCTGCGGCTTCGACGCATATGACGCGATCTGTTAAATCATTGGCGGCTGCATTCGCGCGCGCCACGTCAACGGCCACTTCGTCAATGTCGCTGGCGATCACGGGATTGGGCCATATACGCGCTGCTGCCATGGCTAAAACTGCGGTACCACACCCAATATCAGCTACGTTTTGGCCCACATAACCTTGGCCCGCCAGTCGATCAAGGGCGCGCAAACATCCCAGTGTTGTTCCGTGATGCCCTGTGCCGAATGCCATCGCAGCCTCAATTAAAAGCGGCTCGCACGCATCAGGAACCTTATCGGCATCATGTGATCCATAAACAAAAAACTGCCCTGCGACGACTGGCTGCAATTCGCGCTTTACCTTGGCAACCCAATCGGTTTCTGGCACTTCTGAAATCGCAAAATCACCTGCGCCAAAAGCCACAGACAAAATCGCGAGCGCCGCCAAATCAGGTTTTTCCGTGAAATACCCCCCAATTTCCCAAAGCCCCGAGTTATCCTCAAGTTCGAATACACCAACACCAATGGGTTCAGGATCCATGCGTTCCATCGCCTCTGACAGGGCATAGGCTGCCTCTTTTCCATCAACTGTGGTCAGTGCGGTAAAGGTTGTCATGATAAATCCTTATACTAGTTCAAGCCCGCCTTAGGCGCCGAATTCGCCCAGGTCAACACTGTTTCATTCCCCTCTGCAGGATTGCGCGGGATCAAAAGTGACAACAGAAACGACATAAATGCCATACCTGTTGCAATCACAAACACTGCACCGGGCGACACCAACCAAATATACCCCAAACCCGCTGGCAGAAACACCGCCGCGATATGATTGATTGTAAAGGCCACTGCCGCAGTAGGCGCAATATCAGCTGGATCCGCGATTTTTTGGAAATAGGTTTTAATCGCCAGCGCCATCGCGAAAAAGATGTGATCCACCACATACAGGATCGACGCCAGGATCACCCCCCAACCAAAGAAATAGATACCACCATAGGCGCCAAACACAATCGTCAAACCAATGTATTCAAAATTCAGAACACGTCGTTCGCCAAAATGCCCAACTGCCCGTCCGATAAAGGGCGCAACCACGATATTGATCACCAAATTGATCAGGTAAAGCGCCGTTATTTCATGTACATCAAATCCAAATCGTTCGACCATCATGAAACCAGCAAAGACCAAAAAGATCTGACGGCGCGCACCCGCCATGAATTGCAAGGCATAATATAACCAATAGCGTTTGCGCAGCACCATATGTTTGCGCTGTGGAGTGGGCGCTTCGAACTGGGGATAGGCGATTAAACAAAAAATCGCGATCGCCACCGTCGCCCCACCCGAAATCAAGTAAACAAAATTATAACTGAGATCTAACGCCTTCCACCCCAGCACAATTAAACCGTAAGCGACCAATGTCGCCGCCGACCCCACCGCCAAGAGTTTGCCCAAAAAGCGCGGTGCCTCTTGCTTATTCAACCACTGCAACTGCAAAGATTGGTTCACTGTTTCGTAATAATGAAACCCGATTGAACTTAGCATTGTGATGGTCAACAGCCCTGCAAATGACGGAAACCAAGCAGTAATTGCACTGGCCGCCCCCAAAAGAACCAGCGACACTAAGCCCAATACCTGTTCCCGAATAAAAATAATCAGGGCGATAACACCCACGGCCAAAAACCCCGGGATTTCGCGCACTGTATGCAGCCAACCAATGTCGGATCCATCAAAATTGGCAACCTCGACAACAAAATTATTTAACAGCGCCGACCAGACCGCAAAAGCAATCGGCATCGCAATTGCCATAAGATACAAAAGCGTTTTGGGCTGTCGCCATTTCGGCAAACGACCCACCTGATCGATTGGGATATGCTGGTACATGTGAGAGAGCTTTCAAAAGATGTCTTCTGTTAACCCCAGTTTTCAGGAAGGTCAAAGGAAACTCTGTGGATCAATATCCACAGACAGACGTAAATCACCCTTCAACGACACAGGGGCAATCCATTGTGCTAATGCACGTTGCAACGGTGCTGTCTTCTCTGCCTTGATTAACATGCGTACGCGAAAGCGGGATCGCACACGTGCAATGGGTGCAGGTGCAGGTCCAAAAATTTGTGCGCCAATCGCGTGCAACGGACCAGCATTGCGCAGCAAATGATTGCCAAGGTCAAAGGCGCGCTCGGCCTCTGGTGCACTAATGATTATTGCAGCCAGACGTCCAAATGGGGGAACCTGTGCCGCCTGACGCTCGGCTGCTTCGGCATTCCAAAACGCCTCTTCTTCGACCCCCAATATCGCGCGGATTACGGGATGTTCGGGTTGATACGTTTGCAAATAGGCCTGCCCCGGTTTTTCAGATCGCCCCGCGCGCCCTGCAACCTGTCGCATCAACTGAAATGTGCGTTCAGCTGCACGCAAATCGGATCCCTGTAACCCCAAATCCGCATCAATCACCCCGACCAATGTCAGATTTGGGAAATTATGCCCCTTGGCCACCAATTGCGTGCCGATGATGATATCAACACCCCCATTCGCAATGTCCCCAATCGCCGCCTTAAGAGCGCGCGCCGATGAAAACAAATCCGAGGATAACACCGCAATATTCGCTTCAGGGAACAGGGCTTTTGCCTCTTCTGCCAACCGTTCTACACCTGGACCAACCGGGGCCAATCGCCCCTCGACCTCACAGTTATCGCATATATCGGGCATCGGTTCGGTTTCACCGCACTGATGGCACATCAAGCGGTTCAAAAAACGGTGCTCAACCATTCGCGCGTCACATGTTTTGCACCCAATCTGATGACCACAAGCCCGACACAGCGTAATGGGCGCATATCCACGGCGATTGATGAACAGCATTGATTGTTCGCCTTTCACCATGCGCGCCTTGATCCGCGCAACCAAATCGCTGGACACCCATCTGTCCGAGGGCAGTTTTTCCTGGCGCATATCAATTGCTGACATTTCGGGCATCACACTGGGACCAAACCGATCCGTCATGCTGATTTTATGATACTTTCCGCTTTCTGCATTGACCCAAGTTTCCAAAGACGGCGTTGCAGATGCCAAAATCACGCTGGCCTTTGCAATTGATGCGCGCAAAACGGACATGTCCCGTGCATTATACAGCGCGCCATCTTCTTGTTTATAAGATGTGTCATGTTCTTCATCGACTACGATCAATCCCAAATCCCGAAATGGCAGATAAAGCGAAGATCGCGCACCGATCACCAATTGCGCACCACCCTGACCTACCATTTTCCAAATGCGTCTACGCTCGGTCATTGTGACGCCTGAATGCCACTCGGCTGGTTTTGCGCCGAAACGTTCGACGACGCGCGTTAGGAATTCAGATGTCAGTGCGATTTCGGGCAACAAAACAAGCGCCTGTCGCCCCTGCCGCAGGGTTTCGGCAACCGCCTCTAGATAAACTTCGGTTTTCCCCGACCCCGTCACACCACGCAACAAGGTCGTGGAATAGGCGCCGTTTTGAACGCGCGTGATCAGTTGGGCGGCGGCATCAGCCTGAACATCCGTCAAAGTCTTGCGTGCGAAATCAGGATCAAGTGGGCGAAATGGCGTGTCGCGCGGGCGATCCACCTCTAACACGGCGCCCAGTTTGACCAATCCTTTGATCACCGATGTGGACGCCTCGGCCAATTCAGCCAATTCGGACAATGTGAACACCGCGTCTGCAAAATCTTCCATCACCCCTAAAACACGCGCACGTACCGGGGTCATTTTACCCCCTTCAAACGCATCGTTTAATTGATAGACCCGCCGCATACTGGGGGGATCCATCAAGCCCGGGGCGCGCGTCGCAAGACGCAACATCACTGACATAGGGGTTAAGGTATATTCACCTGCACGAATTAAAAACTCCCGCATGGCGCGTGTCATTGGTGCAACATCTAATACGCGATTGACTGACCTAATTTTCGCAGGATCATACCCACCCTGACCCGCGCCCCAAACAACACCCAACACTTTGCGCGGACCCAATGGCACCTGGACAAAAGCGCCTAGAAAACATCCACCTTCGGGGGCTTTGTAATCCAACACACGATCAATGGGCTGGGTTGTCAGGACTGACACCAACTCAGATTCATGGAAAAACTCAGGACTTTCTAACATCACGGCGACAGAGGGCTTTTCTAAAAACTCGACATAGGTTAAAGCAGTCTCAACCTTAGGCTAATCCAAACAAGGACCACAACAATGAAATTTTTCGTCGACACCGCAGAAATTGATCAAATCCGTGAATTGAATGATTTGGGCATGGTAGATGGTGTGACAACCAACCCATCATTGATCAAAAAATCTGGGCGGGACATCATCGAAGTGACGAAAGAAATCTGTGCAATGGTGTCTGGCCCTGTCAGTGCCGAAGTCACATCAACAGATGCAGACACAATGATCGCCGAAGGGCGTAAATTGGTCGAAATCGCGCCAAATATCGCGGTAAAAGTGCCCCTAACCTGGGACGGGTTGAAAGCGTGTAAAACATTGTCTTCCGAAGGACACATGGTAAACGTCACGCTTTGTTTTTCTGCAAACCAAGCGTTGTTGGCCGCAAAAGCAGGCGCATCCTTTATTTCGCCATTCATCGGACGTTTGGATGACATCAACTTGGATGGTTTAGAATTAATCGAAAGCATTCGCACGATTTATGACAACTATGGATTTGAAACAGAAATCCTTGCCGCCTCGATCCGGACAACCAACCATGTCTCAGATTGTGCCTTAATTGGTGCAGATGTTGTCACCGCGCCACCAGCTGTGATCAAGTCGCTTGCAAACCACCCATTAACAGACAAAGGCTTGGCTGCTTTCTTGGCAGATATCGCTGACACGGGCCAAAAAATCCTGTAATTTTCGACTAAATCACGATAAGCTGGGCCAATCGGGTTAGGTGAATGGGCAGGATGGACCACGCATTAAAAAATAAGATATTGGCGCAACCTGATGTCATTTTGGATGATGATGACGTAATGCGTGCCTTAATTTCTGCAGATGATTGCGCGCGCGGGCCGAATGTGATCGACCTGCGCGGATTGGCGATGCAGCGTCTGGAAGAGCGTTTGGATCGCCTAGAAGATACCCACAAAAGCGTCATTGCCGCCGCATATGACAATCTGGCTGGCACAAACCAAATTCACCGTGCGATCCTACGAATCATGGACGCTGAAACATTTGACGATTTTCTCAGCATTTTGAATGATGATGTAACCCAAATTCTGCGTGTGGATACAACGCGTATTATTTTTGAAATGCGCGCGGTCGATACATCGCAGGCGCAAACGCTTAGTAATTTGCACCCAATGATCGGTGTCGAAGGGCCAGGGTTCGTACAATCATATATGACGCAGGGGCATGGCACGCTCAGTTCCAATGTCGTGGTACGCCCAGCGCCGCGCGGAGCGGTCCAAGTGTATGGTAAAACACCAAATCCCATCCTATCGGAGGCTGCACTTCATCTATCATTGGGTGGAACGCGCCCCTCTGCCATGGCAGTGTTAGGAAGTGTTGATGCAAAACAATTTTCACCGCAACAGGCGACAGATCTGCTTTCTTTCTTTGCAGGTGTGCTGGAACGCGTGCTGCGCCGCTGGCTGGTATGATTTCCGAGGAAGTCAGCACCTATATCAACACGTGGTTGGACGTGTCCCGCGCCAGTAAAGGCAGCAGTAATAACACGATCAAGGCCTATCAACGCGACGTCCAAGATTACTGTGCATTCATTGCAATTCACACCGGTGAACCCGGAAGCGCGGGTTTACGTGGGGTATACAACTCTGATGTCCGGGCATGGATGGCCAATGAACGTAAACAGGGCGTTACATCACGCACTCTTGCACGAAAACTCTCTGCTGTGAAAACCTTTTACAGATGGCTGGCGCGGCAGTTGAGTTTTGATCCCACAGTTGTACTGGCAGCAAAATCACCAAAATTCCAGGCAAACTTACCCCGCCCATTAGCCGAGGACGCCGCATTTAAGGTGCTGGAACAGGTTGAGGCACAATCCCCAACCGATTGGGTCGCAGCACGTGATGTGGCTGTCGTTACCCTGTTATACGGATGCGGTTTGCGTATATCAGAAGCGCTATCACTTTCATGTCGTGATGTTCCATTGCCAAACAGTCTGCGGATCGTAGGAAAAGGCAACAAAGAGCGCATTGTACCCGTTCTTGAAGCCGCGCAAGAGGCCGTCCAAGCATATCTTAACCTTTGCCCATATCCGCTTACAGGGGATACTCCTTTGTTTGTCGGAGTGCGGGGCGGCCCGCTTAATCCGCGCATTATTCAAGGTGCAATTCAAAACGTGCGCAATCAATTGGGATTACCTGCATCTGTAACACCACATGCAATGCGCCATAGTTTTGCGACACATTTACTTAATGCCGGTGGTGATTTACGCACCATACAAGAACTCTTGGGGCATGCCTCGCTGTCAACAACCCAACATTACACTGGCGTTGATACCGCGCGTCTATTGGATGTTTATAAATCCGCCCACCCAAAGGCATAGGCAATTACGGATTGCAGATTACTAAAAAATCCCGCATAGGAAGACGATGGATTTACGACTACGCGCACTCTCTGTGCATCTTCTTACCGCTAGCGGTGCAGTTTTTGCAATGCTCGCGCTGCTTGCGGCGGCAAATCACGACTGGCCTGTTATGTTTCTGTGGCTTGTGGTTGCGTTTTTCGTGGACGGGATTGATGGGCCACTTGCACGGAAATATGACGTAAAGACCAATGCACCGCGCTTTGACGGTGCGCTGCTGGACATGATTGTCGACTACCTGACCTATGTGTTCATTCCCGCATTTGCATTGTTTCAGGCCCATTTGTTGG
>OAPM01000035.1_pt1 | contig 11039 bp, 10 predicted proteins | sample 1470761 | NCBI WGS metagenome assembly OAPM01 (sample SAMEA3275546, study PRJEB22092) | marine metagenome | biome: ENVO:00000447; feature: ENVO:00002042; material: ENVO.00002110 | collected 2014-06-21T11:05:00+00 | depth 0 m | reverse complement strand
ACGGCATACGAGGTGCCAATACGTGACTGGAGTTCAGACGTGTGCTCTTCCGACTACCTAAAACCATCTTGCGTCGCCATTGGCTACAGTATATCGCGCCGAAAATGGGATTACACTAGCGGTTTTTAGATTGTAACACCTGTTGGATTGGCCATAAGGTGACCCCATCAGAAAGGAGGAGTAAATGGATGATCGCACATTGACACCAGAGGTCGAAGGAGACGCGGACTCTGTTGATTACTCTCTTTCTCGGCGTGATGTTTCGGCCATTTTATACGCAGTTGATCGACAGGATCGCGCGGCGCTGCTGACCTTATTTGAAGATATGCACCCGGCAGATATTGCTGACTTGTTGGAACAAATTGGATCGTATAATCGCCGCCGTTTGATCCTACTATATGACCGTGATTTCGATGGTGACGTTCTCTCGGAACTGGATGACGCACTGCGCGAAGATGTCATTTCCTATCTTAAGCCAGAGGTTCTGGCAGAGGCCGTTCGTGATCTGGACAGCGATGACGTTGTCGATCTGTTAGAGGATTTGGAGGAAAAGCAACAAACCCAAATTTTGGATGCGTTGAACGACAGTGACCGCGTCGCCGTTGAGCAGGCGCTGCAATTCCCGGAATATTCTGCGGGTCGATTGATGCAGCGCGAAGTCGTAAAAGCGCCCGAACATTGGACCGTAGGACAGGCGATTGATTTTATGCGTCGCCAAAAACGCCTACCAGATCAGTTTTATCATATTGTGCTGGTGGATCCGCGCATGCATCCCATTGGTAACGTGACCCTTGGGCGTTTGATGTCCTCAAAACGCGATGTGGCGCTGATGGATTTGCGCGAAACAGTGTTCGAGGTGTTTCCAGGAACCCAAGACGAAGCTGACGTGGCCTATGCGTTTAACCAATATCACCTGATTTCTGCGCCCGTTGTAGATGAAGAGGGGCGGCTGGTTGGTGTTATAACGATTGACGATGCTATGGCCGTGTTGGATGAGGAACACGAAGAGGATATTTTGCGCCTGGCCGGTGTGGGGGAAAGTAGCCTAAGTGATAGTATCATGGAAACGACCAAACAGCGTTTGCCATGGTTGGCTGTCAATCTGTTCACGGCGATCCTTGCGTCCTTGGTTATTTCGATTTTTGAAGAGACGATTGCAACCTTTGTGGCTTTGGCGGTGTTGATGCCGATTGTTGCCTCAATGGGGGGGAATGCAGGCACACAAAGTTTGACCGTCGCCGTACGTGCAATTGCGACCAAGGATTTGACCAGATCAAATGTCTGGCGTGTCATCACGCGTGAAATTTCGGTTGGCGCAATCAATGGATTGATTTTCGCCTTTGTGATGGGAATTGTCGGTGTTATTTGGTTTGGCTCACCGGCCTTGGGATACGTTATTGCAATGGCAATGATCATTAATTTGATTGTTGCCGGCTTTGCGGGGACTGCGATCCCAGTGTTGTTAGAGAAATTGGGTGTTGATCCTGCACTGGCTTCGGGTGCGTTTGTGACCACCGTGACCGATGTTGTAGGCTTTTTTGCCTTTCTTACCCTTGCTGGAGTTTTCCTTTTATGACCCTTAATGATCAAAAGGCGGCCGCGCGTAAGGCCGCGTTTGCCAGCCGAAAAGAGGCGCACGCCACCAATACGGGATCGGCCGCGGGCCTGTTGTCGTCTGTTTTGGCAGGGTATCGCGGTGTGCCGACGGCGGGGTACATGCCAATCCGCACAGAAATTGACCCACTGCCTGCCATGGCAGAGGCGGCCGCGCATGGGCCTGTTGGTGTTCCCGTGATTGTGAAAGAGGCTGCACCGCTCTTATTTTCCAGATGGGAACCGGATTGCACATTGGTGGATGGGCCCTTTGGGGCGCGCGTCCCAGAGTTTGCAGATTATTTTGAACCTGAATTGGTCATTGTCCCCTTGGTTGCCTTTACCCGCTTGGGTGGGCGATTGGGGTATGGCGGTGGTTTCTATGATCGCACTTTGGAATTGCTCCGTGCGAAACGCGCAACCCTTGCAATCGGATTTGCCTATGGCATTCAGGAATGTGAGGATTTGCCCTTAGAGGCGACAGATCAAACGCTTGATATGATCGTAACAGAACGCGAAATCATAGAGATCAGATGATGTTTGGTTGAGGGCGCGATGACGCGCCCTCATTTCTTATAGGCTTATTTCGCCTCTTTTTCGCGCAATCCGTCACGGTATAGCGCTTTGCCAAGGGCAATACACATCAAACCCATGACGATCGTAAACGGCAGGGCGCCAATGATCATCGCGCTGCGCAGGGCTTCCATCGGATCAGATCCCGAATTGTTTTGACCTGCAATCAACAACACGCCAACAACAGCAGTCAGGATAACACCCCAAACGATTTTGTGTTTGTTTCCGACATTTTGATCACCACCTGACATGATGGTGTTCATGACCAAGATTCCAGAGTCCGCAGAGGTTACCAAAAATGTCATGATCAGAACCACACACATCACTGTGATGATGGACAGGAATGGACCAGAAATCATTTCGCCCAGCGTGACAAACAGCTTGGCCGTGTTAGATGCGCCAATGATCGCGCCATTCGCGTCTCCTGCCAACTCTAGGTCAATTGCTGTGCCGCCCAGAATTGTCATCCATGCAAAACACACCAATGCAGGTGCGATGACACAACCGACGATAAATTCACGTACGGTGCGACCGCGTGAAATGCGCGCTAGGAACAATCCAACAAATGGCGAAAATGCGATCCACCAGGCCCAATAGAATGTGGTCCAGCCAGCCTGCCAGCCGAATTGACGTCCCGCTTCACCTGCCGCATACGCCGCGCCCAGCACCTCGGGTGATAGATTGGCGGCATCGCCCTCAAGTCCGCCAACGAACCCGTCATAGGATCCCCAGGCATTCGTGGCACCACCGCGCAAGGCATCTGCAAAGGGTGCAGCCTCAGACGGTAAACCGGCGGCAAAATCAGCAGCTGATTGAGGGCCATATGCACCAAAGCTAATTGAGATGAAGTGCACAACATAATCAACAAACGCTGTGGCATAGGTTGTCATCGCAAACAGGAATGATCCAAAAACCACAAATGTGAACAGCAACACCAATGACAGAACCAAGTTCAGGTTTGACAGGTATTTCACCCCACGTCCAACGCCGGATACCGCCGATATGATGGATAGGCCCATGATAATGATCAATCCAGCAATCAGGCCAACAGTGCCTGGTGCAGGGGCATCGCCTGTCATGTTCATCATCCAGTCCATACCCGTGATCGCATAAAGGCCGTCAATAAATTGCGAAACACCAAAACCGATTGTGACAGACACGCCAAGAATGGTCGCAACAACACCCAACACATCCACGATATGACCCAAAATCCCATTCAACAGTCGCCCGAACAGCGGTGTAAGTGCCGTACGGATCGTAAGTGGCATTTCACGTGTGTAGGCATAGTAGGCCAATGATAAACCCGTCACCACATAAATTGACCATGCGTGAAAACCATAGTGCGCAAATGTCCAGCGATAGGCAGATTGCAATGCTTCCTCGCTGTTGGCTGCAACCGCACCTGAAATCACAACGGGGTTTGATCCCCAAAGTCCCAAAGGCTCGGCAGTAGCGAAGACCATCAATCCAACACCCAATCCTGCGCCAAACATCATCGAGAACCATGAAAAATTGGAAAACTCAGTTCCTTCGCCTGCACGGCCCATCACGCGTTTACCTGTCTGCGGTAAAATTGCGACGACCATCAAAAAGAAGAAAAACAAACCAACAATTATGATGTAAAATTGGTTGAAATCCTCCAGTAGGCGCCAATTCAAGCTGCCCAATGCACTATTGGCATTGGCAGGCCAAATCAAAGCCCAGATTACCAAGCCGATCATGATCGCCTTGGAGATGACTGCGATTTCAACGCTGTGTCCTGCATAGAAACCTGTTTTCGAACGATTTATTTCTAATTCAGTGAATGGCGATTTAGTAGCCATGTTACCTCTCCCTTTTTAACCGTGGTTGGATTTGATCATATTTTTAAAGGGTGGATTGTCGTGAACACACGCTTTATGCGTAAATAACGCCACCTTAAAGTCGCGGGGAAAATGCCCACTTGCACTTTTAGGACATGCGCCATAGGGCTATTTACATGAAAGTTTTATTTTTGGGTGATGTCGTTGGACGTGCTGGGCGGGCCGCGATTGTAGAACATCTGTCAGAATTACGTCAGGCGTGGAAACTGGATTTCGTCGTCGTGAATGCGGAAAACGCTACCAGTGGCGCTGGTTTGAACGCGGCGCATGCTAAGGTGATTTTGGACGCGGGTGCAGATTGCATCACGCTGGGCGATCATGCCTTTGATCAAAAAGAGATGATGACGTTCATTGAAAGCGAACCTCGTATTATTCGCCCATTGAACTACGCTAAATCTGCCCCTGGTCGTGGTGCGCGGATTTTCAGCGACACGCGCGGGCGAAAAATCTTGGTCGCACAGGTGTTGGGGCAGGTGTTTATGAAACGCCCCTTTGATGATCCGTTTTCCGCTGTGGATCAGGTATTGCGTTCGCATCCCCTAGGGGGCGCGGTGCAGGCCAGTTTGATTGATGTACATTGTGAAGCGACATCGGAAAAAATGGGCATGGGGCATTTTTGCGATGGTCGCGCATCGGTGGTTGTGGGGACGCACACGCATGTGCCAACTGGGGATGCGATGATTTTGCCTGCAGGCACTGCGTATCAATCAGACGCAGGTATGTGTGGCGATTATAACAGTGTAATCGGTATGGACAAAACGGAACCCATGCGCCGTTTTGTGACGGGTATGTCCAAGGGGCGGTTTACACCCGCAGAGGGGCCCGCAACCCTAAGCGGTTTATATGTTGAAACCGATGATCGTACGGGGAAAGCACAAGTTGTAAAAATGATCCGTCATGGTGGTTTGCTAGAGGCCAGCACACCATGAATGAACGCGTATTGCCCTATGCCGCGCTGATGTTGTTTGGCATCGGCTGGGGGGCAAGCATTCCGCTTAGCAAGATTGCAGTCAGTGGGGGGCATATGCCTCTTGGCCTGATCTTTTGGCAATTTGTGATCGGTGTTGTTCTGTTGGGCGCATTCATTGCAGCACGCGGATCATTTCCACGCATTAATGCAGGATCTATTCGACTATTCGTGATTATTGCGTTCATCGGGACGATTTTGCCCAACTACGCGTCCTATTCTGCAGCAGTGCATGTTCCTGGATATGCATTGGCGATCTGTATCGCCGCCGTGCCCATGTTTGCATTTCCCATTGCGATTGCGATTGGAAATGAACAGTTTTCAATTCTGCGATTTTTGGGGCTAATCTGTGGGATGGCGGGTGTCGCGATCCTTGTCCTGCCCGAGGCAAGCCTGCCTGATAAAATGGCGGTGTTATTCATACCTATCGCTTTGGCTGCCCCATTTTTTTATGGGATTGAGGGGAACTATATCGCCAAATTTGGGACATTGCACCACACCGCAATTGAAACGCTGTGGGGGGCGTCATTGATTGGGATGGTTGTTGTGTTGCCCCTAACGCTTTGGTCAGGGCAGTGGATAAACCCAATGAATGGTATTGGCGCGCCAGAACTTGCATTAATGGCCTCATCTGTTCTTCATGCGCTGGTTTATGCCGGATATGTTTGGTTGGTTTCCCGTGTTGGGGCCACATTCGCAGCACAAGTTAGCTACTTTGTCACGCTGTTTGGCGTGGCCTGGTCGGTTTTGTTGTTAAATGAAACCCTAACAATCTATCTATTTATAGCACTTGGATTTATGTTGCTTGGTATGGCACTTGTCACACCAAAGAAGACGGATGCATGATTGAGATAAGTTCTGACATCGCAGCGTGGGTTAGCATTGGTATCGTTTTGGCCATGTTCATCCTGTTCATCACTGAAATTTTTCCGACAGAAGTTGTAGCCATCTCAGGTGTTGCCCTGATGTTGGTTTTGGGGCTGTTGCCCTATGACATGGCCTTGGGGGTATTATCCAATCCTGCCCCATGGACGATTGCGGGGATGTTTATTGTCATGGGAGCATTGGTGCGCACGGGCGCATTAGAAAGTTTCATTGCCCATGCGGAACGCACAGCACAGAAAAACCCCTATCAGGCGCTTGTCACACTTTTGTTGATCGTGGTGGTGGGGTCTGCATTTGTGAATAATACGCCTGTCGTGGTCGTTATGATCCCCGTTTTTATTCAACTGGCGAAAACCATGGGAATTCAGGCCAGCCGCCTTTTGATTCCGCTGTCGTACGCAGCGATCATGGGCGGGACATTGACCCTGATTGGGACGTCAACAAACCTTTTGGTTGATGGTGTTGCACGGGCGCAAGGGTTAGAGCCGTTTTCGATTTTTGAGGTCACACCCATTGGATTGGTGGTGGTGATTTGGGGTGCTGTCTACTTGTATTTTTTTGGTCCAATTTTGCTGCCCAAACGCGATAGCCTGGCAAGTTTGCTGACTGATAAATCGCGGATGAAGTTTTTTACCGAGGCTGTCATCCCCCCTGAATCAGATTTAATTGGACGCGAAGTGACCAGCGTGCAGTTGTTTAAACGCGATGGTGTTCGCCTGATTGATGTGGTCCGCAAGGGTGAGTCTTTGCGCCGTAACTTAAAGGGGGTGGGGCTTGAGCAGGGGGATCGCGTAATCTTGCGTACCCAAATGACAGAGCTTCTTAGTTTGCAGGACAACAAATCGTTACGGCGTGTTGATCAATTGTCGGCAGTGGAAACGACGACAGTGGAAGTTTTGATCACCCCCGGTTGTAAAATGGTGGCCCGTCGTTTGGCGGATTTACGGTTGCGTCGCCACTATGGTGTTTACGCGTTAGCGGTGCATCGCAGAAACCAAAACCTAATGAGCAAGATGGACGATTTGGTTGTCCAAGTTGGCGACACGCTGTTGTTAGAGGGCGCGCCGGCAGATATTCAACGTTTGGCTGATGAAATGAACCTGCTGGATGTGTCAAAACCCAAAGAGCGTGCCTTTCGTCGTGGACATGCCCCGATTGCTGTGGGGGTCATGATTGGCATTGTTGTTTTGTCTGCACTTGGGGTTGCCCCGATTTTAATGCTCGCCATCGTTGGAATGGCGATTGTGTTTGTGACCCGCTGTATTGATACAGAAGAAGCATTTTCATTTGTTGATGGACGGCTTTTGTCACTGATTTTTGCCATGCTGGGCATTGGTGGCGCACTTCAACACTCTGGCGCGGTGGACATGATTGTTATGACGATGGCGCCGGTATTGAAATGGATGCCCGGTGTGTTTGCTATTTGGGCGCTGTATCTGTTGACTTCGGTCTTGACTGAAATGGTGTCGAATAACGCTGTGGCGGTTGTTATAACGCCGATTGCAATTGGATTGGCGGATGCCTTGGGATACGATGCACGGCCTTTTGTTGTGGCGGTAATGGTGGCGGCATCAGCCTCGTTTGCGACGCCGATAGGATATCAAACGAATACCTTGGTTTTTGGACCAGGCGGGTATCGATTTACTGATTTTATGAAAATTGGGATTCCACTCAATTTATCCATCGGAATTTTGGTGTCTGCGGTGATCCCATGGGTGTTTCCGTTGTGATCGGGCTTGCCCATTTGGGCATAGACGCATAAGACAGTTAGGACCAATTCAACCAGGAGGGAACGATGGCAGGCCATTCCAAATGGGCAAACATTCAGCACCGTAAAGGACGCCAAGACGCGGCGCGCTCGAAGCTGTTTTCAAAACTATCTAAAGAGATCACTGTCGCTGCAAAGATGGGCGACCCTGATCCAGAAAAAAACCCACGTCTGCGTCTTGCTGTGAAAGAGGCGAAATCAAGTTCGGTTCCAAAGGACGTCATTGAACGCGCGATTAAAAAATCCACAGCGGGGGACGGCGAAGAATACGAAGAAATTCGCTATGAGGGTTATGGGCCAAACGGCATCGCTGTGATTGTTGAAGCGATGACAGACAATCGTAATCGCACTGCGTCAAATGTGCGGTCGACCTTTTCAAAGAATGGCGGCAATCTTGGCGAAACGGGTTCGGTTGGCTTTATGTTCGAACGCAAGGGTGAAATCACCTATGATCCAAGCGTTGGCGATGCAGACGATGTTCTTATGGCCGCGATTGAGGCGGGAGCTGAGGATGTGGAAAGTTCAGAAGATGGGCATTTGATATATTGCGCAGATACCGATTTACACGAAGTGTCCAACGCATTGGAAACGGATTTGGGCGAAAGCCAATCAACCAAGCTGATTTGGAAGCCAACGACAACAACTGAGTTGGACGTTGATGGGCTGCGCTCCCTTATGAAATTGGTCGATGCCCTTGAGGATGATGATGACGTACAGCGCGTTACAACAAATTTTGAGGCCAATGACGAAGTCATGGATGCGTTGTAAATAGAATGGCGGACACGGGTGTCCGTCATATTTGATTCTGTGAATACCTTCTGAAAAATTGGGGATCTTTACGGATTTATATAAAATTGGTAATTCTTGAATAGAAAAACAATATCATAATATTACCTTGGGTTGAGTAATGCGCTGTTTGGGTGATGCAAGATAAGTAATTGTTATTAATGAATAATTTTATTTCATACAGATGAAATTCATCAATAGAAATCATCTGAAAGTTATTTAAAATATACAAAAGGATAATTTTATCAATTCCAAAGTTAGTATTTTGTAGTATTAAGTTATGACAGGTTACAGATAGATCGGCAGAAAGGGATGGACATGTCGGCACAACGATATTTAAATGTATCGCAATTACGAGAGTTGCTCTTAGGTATGGAGCGGGACCTTAATTTGGGTAAACTAACTCAAAACGAAAAAGACGTCTTTTATGCTGTGCAATTGGTTATTGCTGCAAACGGTGGTGTTGCACGTTCTGAGGACATCAAAAACCATGAACTCACGCGAAATATCACACAACCCACTTTCCACAGAAGTTTGAAAAGTTTGGTGTCGCAAGGGTTACTGTCACATGCGCCCAATACCAAGGCGGGATCATACATTTGCCCAGAAGGTTTACGTGCGCCCCAGCCTGCTGGACAATCCGCTATTGTTTAAGACATCAGATCAACCTAGACAGGCTATACTTACACTGATTTAGGTTGTTACTGATGCTTTCAACGATCACAAGCGGGTTCGCGCTTGGTTTTTCACTGATTTTGGCAATTGGTGCGCAAAACGCGTTTGTTTTGCGCGCAGGATTGTTGCGCAGGCATGTTTTGCCGCTGGTGCTTGTCTGTTCGATTTCGGATGCAGTTTTGATTGCTGCGGGCGTTGCTGGGTTTGACACCCTTGTTCAGACATATCCAACACTTGTCGATTACCTCCGATATTTTGGCGCCGCGTTTTTAGTGGTTTATGGTTTGCGTGCATTCCGCTCTGCGATGCGCGGTGGCAATTTGATGGACACAGGGGCAGATGAAAGCGATCTTTGGAAATCAATTGCGATTTGTTTGATGCTTACATGGCTAAACCCACACGTATATTTAGACACAGTTGTGCTTGTTGGGTCATTGGCTGCGCAATCTGTTGATCCTTGGGTTTTCGGGACAGGCGCGATGAGCGCAAGTTTTGTATTCTTTTTTTCATTGGGGTTTGGTGCTCGTTTCCTGTCGCCTATCTTTCAAAATCCGCGCGCATGGCAAATATTGGATTTTGTGATTGCAGTTGTAATGTGGTCAATTGCTTACAGCCTTCTATTTAAGATGTAGAAGGATAAATTTGTGACAGCATCTTCAGATACATCTGAGAGTAAAAATCCCCTTATTGGTTTGGGTTGGATGATCCTGACGGGTATTTTGTTCGTCGGGGTCACGGCACTTGTTAAGTTGGCGGGAACGCGCATCCCTGCGGCTGAATCTGCGTTTTTGCGATATGTACTTGGTTTGGTATTTTTAATCCCTATGATCCCTGCCATGCGTCGTGCGGGTGGGTTGAATGGGTTGGGGCCAATTTTTGCTTTTCGCGGTGTTGTGCATACGATCGCGGTGACGCTGTGGTTTTATGCAATGGCGCGCATCCCAATCGCGGATGTGACGGCCATGAATTATCTTTCGCCGGTTTATGTGACTTTGGGCGCTGCACTTTTCTTGGGTGAAAAGCTTGCGATGCGCCGATTGGTGGCTGTGTTTGGAGCGCTGATTGGGGCAATGATCATCCTGCGCCCCGGCTTTAGAGAGATCAGTGAAGGCCATATCGCGATGTTGGCGACAGCCGTGTTTATGGCCTCTTCCTATTTGACGGCCAAACATCTGAGTGGGAAAACCAGTGCCGTAATGGTTGTGGTTATGTTGTCTATAACGACGTCTATCGGGCTTGCGCCGCTGGCTTTGGCCGTATGGGTGCCCCCAACACAAGAAGAAGTGTTGATCTTATTCGTTGTATCGGCACTTGCGACCGCGGGGCATTACACAATGACATTAGCGTTCGCAGCGGCGCCTGTTAGTGTGACACAACCTGTGGCCTTCTTGCAGTTGATATGGGCGGTGTCGATTGGTGCTGTATTTTTTGGCGAACCCATTGATCCGTTCGTGATCGCGGGGGGGCTCATTATCGTGGGCTCGATCAGTTACATGAGTTGGCGAGAAGCGGTTCAAAAACGAAAAGAAATCACGCCACATGCCAGTGCCACAAAAACGTGATGATTTGCGCTATTTTGGTGGCAAATAGGTCTAATATCATGCGGAAAACTGACGTCTAATAAATTATGCTTACTATTGATCATATCGTACTTAGTTCAACAGATCTTGCGCGGGACGCAGCGGTCTTGGAAGAGCGTCTGGGTGTTCCCCTGACAGAGGGTGGCAAACATGACTTATTTGGAACCCACAATAAATTATTGCACTTGGGGGATCTGTACCTTGAACTGATTGCGATTGATTCTGATGCCCCTAAACCAGAACGGGCCCGTTGGTTTGCATTAGATGATTTTTCTGGGGACATGCGCCTTACGAATTGGGTCATGGCAACTGAAAAACCACGACGCGTGATTGGAAAAACCCTTTTGGGA
>OAPM01000034.1_pt1 | contig 11073 bp, 11 predicted proteins | sample 1470761 | NCBI WGS metagenome assembly OAPM01 (sample SAMEA3275546, study PRJEB22092) | marine metagenome | biome: ENVO:00000447; feature: ENVO:00002042; material: ENVO.00002110 | collected 2014-06-21T11:05:00+00 | depth 0 m | reverse complement strand
AAAGCGACCAAAGCTCTGGGCGCTGCGCCTTGGGTTCCCATCTGTGTTGGGCGGTACGGAAGGAAAACACACGTTCCTTAGCGCGCGATTTTTCCTCATCCCGCCGCGCACCCCCAAAGGCCGCATCAAACCCATGTTTATCAAGCGCCTGTTTCAGCCCTTCGGTCTTCCACATGTCCGTATGCAATGCGCCGTGATCAAAGGGGTTGATCCCCTTTTCCTTGGCCTCGGGGTTTTGATGCACGATCAATTCCATCCCCGCGTCCATTATCCCACGCGCAACAGCATCTGCCAATTCCGGCGAGGTTTCGCGCGCATCGCGGCCCACAACAACTGATTTCGCATTTAACGTTTGTGCAAATGACCGCCCGATGCGATAGCAAATTTCGGCATCAATATTCACGCCTAATTCGCCGCGCACATCATACGCTTTAAAACAAGTTAATTCCATTTCATCCCCTCGTCACGAACGCTTGGCCTGATGCATTGTTGCATCTAAGAAGCCCTCAACCGATCCACAATCAAAACGGCGCCCATTCAAACGGACCGTTTCGACTGAACCCTGCTGTGCATGCATGTTTATCGCATCAGCCAGTTGAATTTCACCACCTGATCCCGCAGTAAGGCCCCGCAAAGTTTCAAAAATATCAGAGGTTAAAACATAGCGTCCAATAGAGGCAAGATGTGAGGGCGCGTCATTCGCATCGGGTTTTTCAATCAACCCCGCAATACCTGCACCAGCTCCGTTTGGCACAACAACGCCGTATTTTGAGATGTCGGGCCCATCAACCTCCATTACGGACAGTTGTGATTTGCCGCTGTTTGCAAATGCTTGTGCCAGATCCGCGGTCACACCCGGTTCGTAATCCGTCAGAAAATCATCCGCCAGCAGCACGGCAAAGGGATCATTACCAACGGCACGTTCAGCACACAAAACCGCGTGACCTAACCCCAGCTGTTCAGCCTGTCGCACAAATATGCATTCTACACCAGCGGGAATGATATTGCGGACCATGTCGGCCTGCGCGTCTTTTCCTTTGGCGCGCAGCATGGTTTCCAATTCATTATTTGCATCAAAATGATCTTCAATCGCGCGCTTATTGCGGCCCGTTACAAAAATCAGGGTGTCGATACCTGCCGCAATCGCCTCTTCCGCCGCGTATTGAATCAAAGGTTTGTCAACAATTGGCAACAACTCTTTTGGCATCGCTTTGGTTGCGGGTAGAAAGCGGGTCCCAAAACCAGCGACAGGAAAAACAGCTTTTCTAACCACAGTCATAACAGTGTAACCTTATTTTTAGAATTGAATTTTGTTTTCAAATATTCCGCGAAAAGTGACAATAGGACTTCTTCGTTTGGAACGATAGTGTTGCAAAACAACATATTAACCCACATGCGCAACTGCATCTGCGGAAACAGATATTCGCGACGACTGACCCAACATATCGAGAAGCACCCAAACACGCCGATCTGTTTCAATTTCCTCGACCTTAGCTACAAAATTTGAAAACGGTCCGCGCAACACCTGAACATCTTGCCCAACGACTACACCCTGCGATGGACGCAGAATGCCATCCCTATCACATCTTGAAATCAGTTGATTCATTATTGAATACGGCACTGGTGTGGGTGTTCCACCCAAACTTACGATACGAGCAACGCCCAGAGTGCTATTCACCTTTTGCCAAGAATTTTGTGCCGCATCCAGCTCAACAAACATGTAGCCGGCGAACAATGGAACAGTGCGATCCATGAATTTTTGCGCTATCCTCTTGGTCACGTTTTGCAACGGCAGAAACGTGTTAAACCCTTGTCTCTCTAGGTTCGCTTTGGCCAACTTGTGGCCATTGGGCTTTAATTGCACCAAATACCAATTTAACATCTAATAGCACCAATAATTCGCTCAATAATGAGCATAATAGCCCCCAAATGGGCATTCATTCAACAATAAAATTTTCCTAAATTTAATTAAAACAAACACACCCTATGCGACAAGACAGGAAAACACGACTTGCGTTATTGCCGCTGCAGGTTTGCTTACACCAACCTCTTAAAATTTCACCCTTTATCTTATTCATAAAAACCTATTTAATCAAACTACGAAGATTAACTTGCAGGTTCCACGTGACTGGCTCCAAAAACCGCCCCCTCACACTACGAGATGTATCAGAGGCATCTAATGTTTCTGAAATGACAGTAAGCCGCGTTTTACGAGGGCGCGGCGATGTATCAGAGACCACGCGAGAAAGAGTTCTGAAAGCAGCCAAAGAACTGGGATATGTTCCAAACAAGATTGCAGGGGCGCTTGCGTCACAAAAAGTGAACTTAGTCGCTGTGGTCATTCCATCCATGTCCAACATGGTCTTTCCCGAGGTTATGACGGGCGTAAACAATGTCCTCGAAGGAACTGAGCTGCAACCTGTTGTTGGCATTACAAATTACATGCCCGAAAAAGAGGAAAAGGTTCTATACCAAATGTTATCATGGCGACCGTCTGCTGTGATTATCGCAGGATTAGAGCATTCCGAAGCATCACGCGCAATGTTAGCCAATTCTGGTATTCCGGTCATTCAAATCATGGATGTAGATGGGGAACCGATTGATACGGCTGTGGGTATTTCGCATCGCCGCGCGGGACGCCACATGGCCAACGCAATTATCGAAGCAGGGTATTCAAAAATTGGTTTTTTAGGCACAAAGATGCCACTTGATCACCGCGCGCGAAAACGGTTTGAAGGTTTCACAGAAGCGCTTGCGAAAGCAGGAATAGAAGTGCAGGATCAAGAATTCTATTCAGGTGGCTCTGCCTTGGTCAAAGGGCGCGATATGACCCGTGAAATGTTAGAACGCACCCCTGATTTAGATTTCCTATATTATTCAAACGACATGATCGGCGCTGGTGGTCTGTTACATTTATTGGATGCAGGCATTCGTATCCCTGATGACATCGGGCTGGCAGGTTTCAATGGTGTCGAATTGTTACAGGGTTTGCCCATGCAACTTGCGACAATGGATGCCTGCCGTGTTGAAATCGGAGAACGCGCAGCACAGATTGTGGCGAACCGTGTTTTAGAAAATGAAGCCAAGACCGACAGTATCATTGAACTTTCTCCAACACTTGAAGTCGGCGATACGCTTAGAAACACCCAAAATTAGGGCATCATTTTTAGGTATGGCGCGTGAATTTTTCAAGATACGCAATCTATTACATTCCTGAACAACCGCTGTTTCAACTGGGGTCAGATTGGCTTGGGTGGAATTCCCTGACTGGACGTGAAATTCCGCTGTTAGATGATCAACGCGGTATCACAAAGCGGCCACGAAAATACGGGTTTCACGCTACGATCAAACCTCCTTTTGTGCTCTCGCCCGACCACACGCAGGATGACCTAAAAACCGAATTTAAATCTTTTTGTCAGTCTACATCACCCGCGACTGGCGGTAATTTAAAAATCAGTCGTCTTGGTCGATTTCTGGCAATAACGCAAGATCATCCAGCATCCGACGTTACAGCGCTTGCAGCCGCCGCTGTCACACATTTCGATAAATTTCGTGCACCCTTATCAGAAGATGCAATCGCAAAACGCCGTCAACGCAAACTTTCCCCACAACAAGATATGCTGATGTTACGCTGGGGCTATCCCTATGTCATGCAGGAATTCAAATTCCATATGACACTAACTGGCCCGCTTAAGAACACAGATATTGATCCTATAGACGATCGTGCAAACGCGATATTTCACGATTACTTGGGCAAGCCTCTAGGTATAAACGCACTTGCATTATTGGGAGAGGACGCGGACAGCGGCCACTTCCATGTTATCGAACATAAGGCGCTAGAAACAAAAAGCCCCGCCTAATTAAAGCGGGGCAAATGATCATCCAGAACTAAGTCGGGTAATTTCTTCTTTAAGTCGGAGTTTTTGTTTTTTGAGTGCTTTGATGTCTATGTCGTTGATACCCGGTGACTGCTGGGCTTTTTCAACTGTTTGTGACAAGGTTTCATGTTTTCTTTTAAGTTCGCGAACACGTGCGCTTACACTCATCTAATGTCTCCTTCTATCAATAATCTTAGTGGAGCACAGGACACTTCATTTGTCACGCTGCAGATGCATCTTGTATCAATAAAGTTTTCACTACCATAAGAAGTGTTATGCGCGAAACCAATCGGTTAACGCATCACCGTCACGAAGCACTTTGGATATTTTTTGCGAATAATCTTCACAATCTTGTTGATGAACATCGCCCGTGTGCACAATCAAAGGTGATTCGAGCCGAAACGCAGCGCGCCCATTTTTACGTGCGTGCGCCAAGAACAAATTACTTTGACGTCCCTGTCTGGGCACAATGGGTGTGATAACACGACTGCCAAGCGATTCGGGAAGTAATCGCAAAAATTCATCCATGCGTTCCGTTCTAAAGATAAAATGTGCATACCCCTTTGGCTTTACCCGCTTTGCTGCCACGGTTAGCCACATACCCAATTCATCATTTTCACCCATTGCGCGATCGCGACCCATATCATCCGAACACGTGCTGGATTTACGGTCAAAATATGGTGGATTGGCAAAAACATGATCAAACTGCTGGTCACGAACATCACTTGGCAGGTCAGATAAATCAGCACGAACCACGGAAATGGGTAAGTTATTCAATTTTGCATTGTGCTGCGCCAAATCACAATATAGCGCCTGAACCTCAACCCCTGTGATGTGGAGCCCAGCCACACGATGCGCAAGCGCCAGTGATGCAGTCCCAACCCCACAGCCTAATTCCAGTGCGGTTTGTCCAAATTTTGCCGGGATGCTGGCGGCTAGCAGAATTGGATCAACACCGGCACGATACCCGACGCATGGCTGCGTAACTTTGATCGCACCTGATAGAAAATCATCAATTGTAACATCATGCGTCATGTCAAAAACTGCGCCCCAATCCCGTTTTCTATCATCGTGTCGTAGGCTATTTCATATTCCTCATCAATCACCATCAAACGTTGCGGTAAAATACCAATCGAACCTTCCAAAACACTCATATTTACGTCCAGTTCAAAGACGGCTATATCAACCTCACTCAACACGTGCTTGGTGAATGCAATCAGTGTAATATCATTGGTACGCAAAAGCTCTTTCATATATCCAATATATGGACCGCACACGAAATGTGAAGAAATAGGAGTGCCGCATGGCCCTGGATAAAGAGCAAAACAAGCCACATGATGCGCTTGCTCGGATTTTGGCGGATGATATGGACGCGGTAAATACGCTGATCCAAAAACGCATGGCCTCGCAACACGCACCGCGCATTCCCGAAGTCACTGCGCATCTTGTGAATGCAGGTGGCAAACGTTTGCGCCCCATGTTGACACTCGCTGCAGCACATTTGTGTGGATATCAGGGTGATCATCATATTCGTTTGGCAGCAACGGTTGAATTTATTCACACTGCAACCCTTTTGCATGATGACGTTGTTGATGAAAGTGGGCAACGTCGTGGTCGCCCAACAGCGAACCTATTGTGGGATAACAAATCATCTGTGCTGGTTGGGGATTATTTATTCTCTCGCTCTTTCCAATTGATGGTTGAAACTGGATCATTGCGCGTTTTGGACGTCCTGGCCAACGCCTCAGCAACGATTGCTGAGGGCGAAGTGCTTCAGCTGACCGCAGCGCAAGATATAAACACGACTGAGGACACATATTTACAGGTTGTCCGCGGAAAAACCGCAGCCCTATTTTCAGCAGCGACGCAGGTGGGTGGTATTATTTCAAAAGCCGAAGAAAACATCTGTCAGGCTCTTTATGATTATGGCGATGCCTTGGGGATTGCGTTTCAGATCGCAGATGATCTGTTGGATGTGATCGGTGATGCTAAATCAATCGGTAAAAATGTCGGCGATGACTTTCGTGAACGCAAATTGACCCTTCCCCTGATCAAGGCCATTGCCGCAGGCGGAGAGCACGATCGCGTTTTTTGGGCCCGCACAATCGCAAAAGGCGATCAAGGGGATGGTGATTTAGAACACGCAATCAATTTGATGCACACCACTGGCGCGATCGAAGCCACGCGCAAGGATGCAATGGATTGGTCAAATAAAGCCCAACAAAGCCTGTCTGTCCTGCCCGATAGTGACCTGAAAACTATCCTGCAGGATTTGGCGATCTACGTGGTGTCACGCGTTTCCTAAACTAACGTTGTGGAAACAACCCACCAGTCCGGATGTGCATGCTGAAGGGTCTGCGCTGCTGTTTGTGCTTGATTGAGTGTGGGAAAAATACCAAAGCATGTGGCCCCTGATCCCGACATTCTGGCAACCTGGCACTGTGGCGTTGCAGAAATCGCATCAATAACCGCCGCAACTTCTGGCACCAGTGCAACTGCGGGCGGTTCCAAATCATTTCGCTGATGACATAACCACGCGATGTCCTGGCATTTTTCAAATGTACCTTGCATCTGAGGATTATTTTTACTCCTCAGCGAGTGAAATACAGCAGGTGTGGAAACACCAACATTTGGATTTACCAACAACAATCCCCAGTTCGGGGCAGGTGACAGATGCGTAATCTGCTCTCCTGCGCCTTCCATCAATGTCAAACCAGTGGACATACAAACAGGTATATCCGCCCCCAAGGTCATCAATTCATCCACGTTCGGCAATGGAACAGACCAAAATTGACTAAGGGCTTTCATCGCCGCAGCCGCATCACTAGACCCACCACCAATCCCCGATGCCATTGGCAGGTTTTTTTCTAGGACGATTTTGCAATTCAATGACCTGGAATATTTGTGCGCCATGAACTCAGCCGCCTGAACAACCAAATTGCTATCATCCACTGGAATACCAAGGGCATATGGCCCTGTAACGTGAAATCCAAATTCAGACACAGGGGATAGGTGAATTTGATCCCCAAATTCCGTTAAACACACCAAAGATTGCAAATCGTGATATCCGTTGGCCCGCTGTCCAACCACGTGCAAAGTTAGGTTCACTTTCGCATGCGCGGTGACTTTAATCGTTTTGTTTTTCAGCATGTAACGCGGGCTTTCCTTCTTCGATCAATACCTGATCAAGTCCAACCTCCAGCTTACGTTTGATCCGTGTTTCCTCAATCTCTTCGGGGTTGAACGACAGCGCACGGCGCCATTGAAAACGTGCCTCGTTTTTACGGCCAACGGCCCAATACGCATCCCCCAAATGATCATTGACGATGGGGTCTGTCGCCATCAGTTCCGCAGCACGTTCTAAATCGGGGACCGATGCCTCATACTGACCAAGACGGAATTTCCCCCACCCTAAACTATCAACGATGTAGCCCGAATTTGGCTCAATCGTGACTGCTTTGGTGATCATATCCATCGCTTCATCAAGCTTTTCTCCACGCTCAAGCAAGGAATACCCAAGATAATTCAAGACGCTTGCCTGCTCTGGGTTCAGCGACAGCGCCCGGCGGAAATCTTCGTCTGCATCAGACCATGTTTCCAAACGTTCGTGTGTGATGCCGCGTGCATAGTACAATTGCCAACGCACATTATCTTGCGCCTCATACATTGAAATTGCTGCGTTATATGCTGGCAAAGCTTCGTCGTAACGTTCTTGTCTGCGCAAAAAATCACCCAGTGTCGCATGCGCAATAGGCACATCAGGATAGACAGAGGCCAAATTATTTAAAACATCAATACCATCATCAACACGATCTGAACGGCGCATCGCGCGAGCCTTGGCGATTTGTGTTGTGTAATATTTTGGATCATTTGCGTCTATTTCTTCATAAACTCTTAACGCCAGTTTATGCTGATCTAATTCCTCCAATACGCCCGCGACAAACAATTTGATCTCGGCTGATTGTGGGTTTAGTGCTTCGGCAATGCGCGCATAAACCAATGTCGCGCTTGGATCGACTTGTTCTTGGATAAACAAAGCCAGCGTGAAAAAGATTTCAGACATCGCCTGGGAAACAGTACTTGGTAAACCAGAAACGACCAGTCCGTTATTGTTCAAATTTCTTAGGATCGCGGCACTTTCTGGTGAACTGCCAACTGAAAAGTTAGCATTAAAAAATGCACGCGCTTCATCTGCCCGACCCATCCGCTGCAACAACGCGGTTTTAATCAGTAGGGCGCGATCGGTCAGAATGCCGGAAGTCGTCTCAAATCCATCCAGTACGGCTAGTGCATCATCATTTTTGCCATCCGCCAGATACATCATTGCACGATGAAACGCCGCAAATGTTTCAAAACCTGCACGACCCGAAATATCATCAATAATGCGCTGCGCGGCTTTGATATTGCCCTGCCCGTGTTCGGCCCAGGCGGTGACCACTTCCCGGATGAACGGGTTCAGACTTGAATCTTGTTCGTTTTTCAACTCTGTCGATAGACTGGCAAAATCTGCGTCTTGGATCTGCCCCAGAAGCACGATTAAGTTCGTGACAAAATCATCTGCCCCACGATCAGCGTATAACTTAGCAACAGGGATCGCGTCACCCAAACGCCCCAACGCAACATAAGAAAACAACAAATCCCGCAATGTTGCATCATTTTCATGATCCATAGTTAACACACGGGATTGGTATTGCGTGGCCAGCGCAAAGTCGTTTGCGCGCATCGCGCTTTGTGCCGCCAAATAGGGCCCAGAGGCATCAGAAAATGCCCCCGACCCTGTCACTGCAGACAGAAGTGCCAATGAAACTCCGAAAATCCGTTGCAACTTTTTATCCCTCAACTTTCGATAACCTCAAGCTAAGCCTAGAAATAATAAAATACAACGCGGGACACATGAATAACATGGCCCCGCGTCAATTTTTCCGATCAAATATGTTATCCGTACATTACATATTTGGGTAGTTTGGCCCGTCGCCCCCCTGTGGCGTCACCCACGTAATATTCTGACTTGGGTCTTTAATATCACATGTCTTACAGTGAACGCAGTTCTGGAAATTCACGACGAAACGCGGATCTTGCCCTTCTTCCTCAACCACCTCATACACACCAGCCGGGCAGTAACGCTGTGCTGGTTCTGCATATTTAGGAAGGTTAACTGAAATCGGAATGTTCAGATCAGATAGCTGCAAATGCGCAGGCTGGTTCTCTTCGTGGTTTGTCATCGAAAAGGACACGTTGGTCAAACGATCAAATGACAAAACACCATCTGGTTTTGGATACTCAATAGGTGCGTGCTTATCCGCTGTTTCGGTTGACTGCGCGTCGGTCTTACCATGCTTTACCGTGCCGAATAACGACACTTTGAATACGCTTTGGAACCACATGTCAAACCCACCAAGTGTCAGTCCACCAAGGGGGCCAAATTTACCGTTCAGTGGGGCGACATTGCGCACAGTTTTCAGATCTTTGCCAACTGGTCCTGCGCGTAGTGCTGCGTCATACGCCTCAAGCGTATCGCCCTCACGACCCTCTTGGATCGCGGCATAGGCAGCTTCGGCCGCCTCGATGCCAGAATGCATCGCATTATGATTGCCCTTGATACGCGGCAAATTAACAAGCCCTGCTGAACACCCAAGCAATGCCCCACCTGGGAAAGCGGTTTGTGGAATAGACTGGAAACCACCCTTGGTCACAACACGTGCACCATAGGCGACACGCTTGCCACCCTCCAGTAACTTCGCAATCTTTGGATGATGCTTGAAACGTTGGAATTCCATGTAAGGGAATAGATGCGGATTTTTATAGTTAAGATCGACAATATAACCAACGTAAACTTGGTTATTGTCCAAATGGTAAACAAAGGAACCGCCCGAATTTTTCCAACCCAACGGCCAACCCATTGTGTGGGTAACTTCGCCTTCGTTGTGATTTTCTGGTTTCACTTCCCAGATTTCTTTCATGCCGATCCCGAATTTGGGTACGTCACAATTTGCATTTAGGTCGTATTTTGCGATTACTTCTTTAGACAGCGACCCACGCGCACCTTCTGAGAAGAAAACGTATTTACCATGTAGTTCCATTCCCGGTTCATAGGCATCAGATGGCGTACCGTCGGGATTTTTGCCGAATTCACCCGCAACAACGCCTTTTACTGCGCCATTATCAGCGTAAACGATTTCAGAACATGCCATGCCTGGGAAAATTTCGACACCCATTCCTTCGGCCTGTTCCGCCATCCAGCGGCACACATTGCCCATGGAAACGATATAGTTACCATGATTGTTCATCAGCGGTGGCATCAAAGCATTGGGCAACCGAATTTGACCCGCCTCGCCCAGGACATAAAAGTTGTCTTCTTTGACAGGTACATTCAGGGGCGCACCCTTTTCTTTCCAATCAGGCATCAGACGTGTCAATCCATATGGATCCAACACGGCCCCCGACAGGATATGCGCACCAACCTCTGATCCCTTTTCAAGGACAACGACATTTAGATCCGCATCAAGTTGCTTTAGTCGAATTGCCGCCGATAAACCCGCAGGTCCAGCACCAACAATAACAACATCACATTCCATTGCTTCGCGTTCAATTTCAGACATCGGTGCTCCTCTTCCGCTGGTCATATATATCTGCGTTAAGGAATGGGTTAACCTGCTGATCAGGGACTCGTCAATCAAAACGCGCCGCTGGAATGCTGCTTTGCGGCACTTAATCGCAATTTTTGTAACATTCCCTTGCGTCCTGGCGTTAACAGTGTGCAGATATCACGTTATTTTGCGCATTTCCCCCCAAGACGTTGCAAAGGCTTGATCGCGTATATATCAGTGCATAATATCAAACGACACTAAGTTATTTACAGCGGAACACACATGGACAAGATCCCTATGACACCTGCGGGTCACACCGCACTTGAGGTAGAACTAAAGACGCTAAAATCCCAGGAACGCCCCAATATTATTAAGGCGATCGCAGAGGCACGCGAGCATGGTGATCTGTCTGAAAACGCAGAATATCATTCAGCACGTGAAAAGCAGAGCTTTATCGAAGGCCGCATCAAGGAATTAGAAGGCATTATTTCACTTGCCGCCAGCGTGCGCGCCTCGTCGGTGTGGCGGAGGTCGGCGGCTTCTGCGGCGACGAGCAGGCGGCGCGCGTGGTGCGCCACCTGCGCCGCCGCAGCCAGGCGATCGCCGGG
>OAPM01000033.1_pt1 | contig 11187 bp, 11 predicted proteins | sample 1470761 | NCBI WGS metagenome assembly OAPM01 (sample SAMEA3275546, study PRJEB22092) | marine metagenome | biome: ENVO:00000447; feature: ENVO:00002042; material: ENVO.00002110 | collected 2014-06-21T11:05:00+00 | depth 0 m | reverse complement strand
ATAACGATGTGGGTAACGCCCCGATCATGCAGATCAGAAAACAAACCACCCAACTGTTCAAATCGATGCAGGTGTGCGGTTTCGCCCAGTTGGGTTGGCATCCCCTGAAACCCAACAACATAGGCATCAGGATGCGCCTGTTGGATCATCCGCGGCAACTGTCCTGCGCCTGAGAGAATGGCAAGCTTCATAGCGCTAACTTGGTGTCAGGAACGAACGATCGCTTTCCGCCAACACAAAAGAAACGATCGTACGCACGTAATCGCTATCGGTTTCTTCGCTTAGGCGGGTTGCGCGATCCTTAAAGGTTCCCTCACCTTGCGCAAGCATCTGGAATGCTGCGCGCAGGGCTGTGATATCTGCGCGTGCAACACCGCGTCGTTTTAATCCAACCAGATTTAAACCATCCAATTCACCGCGCGGTGCCTGAACCAGACCGTATGGGATGACATCATTTGTGACCATAGTCAGGGCACCAACAATTGCGCCCTGTCCAATACGGACGAATTGATGCAGTCCTGATAAGCCGCCGATGATGACATTATCCTCTAGAATACAGTGTCCTGCGACCGCGGCAGAGTTTACCAAAATAACGTTGTTGCCGATCTGCGCATCATGGGCCACATGACATCCCGCCATAAACAATCCATCATTGCCAATGCAGGTCACGCCACCCCCACCCTCGGTGCCGGGGTTCATGGTAACATGTTCACGAATGCGGTTGCGTTCCCCAATGATAAGTTTGGTTTTTTCACCACCAAATTTCTTATCCTGTGGAATTTCACCCAACACCGCAAAAGAAAAGACAACGCTGCCCGATCCAATTTCGGTTTGACCCGTGATAACCACATGGCTTTTCAACTCAACATTGTCGTGCAGTACAACCTCAGACCCGATAACGCACAACGGGCCAATTTTGCAGCCTGCGCCGATTTGCGCGCCCTCTTCGATAACCGCACTGGGATGAATGTTTGTGTTGTTCATTCTAGCTCTCTTGGCTTAGATCCATCATCGCTGAAAATTCAGCCTCTGCAGCAAGTTCGCCATCAACGGTTGCAACACCGGAAAATTTCCACACTTTGCCACCTGGTTTGCCGCGCAGTGTCGTCAATTGCATTTCCAGAACGTCACCTGGAATAACTTTGCGGCGGAACTTACATTTATCAATGCCCATAAAGTAAATCAGCATATTTTTGTCTGCAAGTTCCAGCGTAACGCCCACCATGACAGCTGCCGTTTGTGCCATCGCTTCGACGATTGTTACACCGGGCATAATTGGCGTTCCGGGGAAATGCCCCTGAAAATGCGGTTCGTTCATGGTTACATTTTTGATCCCGCGCGCCGATGATGTTCCATCAATATCGACCACCTTATCAACCAACAGAAACGGATATCTGTGGGGAAGAATGCGTTGGATCAACTGGATATCTGCGCTTAGCAACTGCTCACTCATGATTATTCCTTAACTTGTTCTTAACCCTCACTAGCAAGCGTTGGTTGATGGGGCAAGCCACCTATTCCTGAACATCTAAGTCAGCGGGGGGGTCTGCATCGTTTGTTATCGCTGTTTCGGTTGTATTTTGATCGATAATCATGATTGCAACATCAGTAATATCCACACTTGCGCGATCATCCAAAACCACACTGCGCCGATCCAAAAGAACCGTTGCACCGCGATCTCGCATCACTTGGGACAGTACTGGCACAAAACTGCGCAACAAATCCTGACGTTTGCGATTGCTGTCCTCAGAAATTGCTTGGATTTTGGCCTGTTGCTCTTGTCTTAGGCGCACAGCCTTCTCGTCAAAGGCTTTGGCTAAGATACGGAATTCGTCTAAATCCAATGTTTCACGTAGTGTTATCAACTCATTTTCTTCTGCTGACAGTTCCGCCTCGATTATATCCAACTCTGCTTGCAGGTTTTGCGCCTGTTCATTCATTTGAAACGTAAGATATTGACCGATCTGTGTTTCACTAACCAGGCGTTCCAAATCCACGGTGACAACGGGGTTTGGCGCACCATCTTGTGCATGCAACGCAGACGCAAATGTGGTGCAAATCAGCAGAACTATCGCGCGGATTGCATGCATCAGAACCGCGTCGCAATCGACATATCGAACGTGCGCTCTTCGTCATTGGTTTCTTTTTTCAAAGCGCGCGTGAAATCGAACCGCAATGGTCCAATCGGTGTCGTCCAATACAGGGTTGCACCCACAACGTGCCGCCACGCCCCTTCATTGTAGAACAGATCGTCACCACCCGCCCCTGTATCCCAAAGGTTGCCTGCGTGATAAAAGGCGCCGCCTGACATCCCGTATTCTTCTGGCAGACCAAGGGGGAAGTCCACTTCGAACTTGGCAACAGCATATTTATTACCACCAAGCGCATCATTGATAGTGCCGACACGTTGGCGTGGCCCCATACCTGCAAATTCAAAACCACGCAAAACCGTCGCTGGCAGGAAAAAACGATCTGTGACGCGGCTGTTTCCGTCGGTGTGATGCAACAATCCCGCCTCTAAGCTACCGCGTAAAACAACATCCTCGTTCAAAATTGCGCGTTCACCAATGGTTCGGATCGTGGACTTGCTATACGTGCCCTTATCACCTGCCATACCGCCGAAATCTTGGTTATAGATCACCGCGATACCTGAAGATGGATCCAGCCCCACACCGCGTGTGTCATAACGATAGGTAAACCCAAATCCAGCATCATCCAGGCGTCCACGCGCGACTTCAGCCGCAATGATCGTCCCTATATTTCCCGGATTTAGCATTTCTGTCGCCGATACATTGCCCCGCACGGACAAACGCGAATATTCGCTAAGTGGAAACGACAAAGAAGGTGTTATATTAAACTTGCGCGTATCATATGCAGCACCCTGATTATCAGTTTCGCCATATGAGAGACCCAGATTAAATCGTAATTCAGGGTTTAAGAATTCAGGTTCTGTAAAGTTGAATTCATATGACTGATTATCAATTCCAGAGCGGATCGCAAAAGACAACGCCTGACCACGTCCTAGGAAATTTCGCTCAGAATAGTCAATCACAACGCCAAAGCCCGTATCGCCCGAATACGTCGCCCCAAGTTGCAGCGACCCTGTTGGTTGCTCTTCAACCTCGACGTCGACGATGATCTGTCCCGGCTGCGTCCCTTCACGTGCATTCACCCCTGCATTCCCAAAAAAGCCTAGGGCGCGAATACGTTCTGCCGCCTCTCGAACCAGGCGGGGATTAAACGGATCGCCCTCGGAAATACGGAACTGGCGACGAATAACGCGGTCCAATGTCGCTGTGTTTCCTGTAATATCAATACGTTCTACGAATACGCGTTCACCCTGTTCTAGAACAAATTCAACATCCAAAGTCAGGTCCGCATCATTGCGTGTCACACGCGGTGTTACGCGCACGAAATCCAAACCTAACTGTGTTGCGCGCGCCTCAAGGCGGGAGAGGTTTTTTTCCATCAAGGTTGGAGAATAAACATCGCCCGTTTCCGCGGAAATCGCGATTTTAAATTCTTCGACATCGATATCTGATCGCTGTGATGTCAGGGACACTTCACCAAATCGGAATTTCTGTCCTTCGCGTACATTAAATGTTACGAAATATGCGTTGTTTTCTTCTGTCAATTCTGCATTTACATCGTTGACTTCAAAATCAATGTATCCGCGTGCATTGTAAAAATCTGTCAGCAGGCGCTTATCAAATTCAATGCGATCGGCCAAAAACGTATCACGGCGCACGAATAGGCGCAAAAATCCAGCCTGTTTTGTATCCAGAATGCGGCGTAGACGACGATCAGAGAACACTTTATTACCGACAATGCCAACGCGCTCAATCTCGGTCAGTCCACCTTCAAAAATCTCAAAGATGACATCGACACGGTTATCACTGCGCCGGATAATTTTTGGGGACACACGTGCAGCCAATCGGCCCTGATCCGCGTAAACCTGCGCAATTGCGGCACGATCAGCGTCAACCTTATCAGGGTTGAAAACGCGGCGCGGCTGCAATCCCACGATAGATTTAAGCGTACTATCGTTGACGCGGCGATTGCCCTCAAACGCGATTTGGTTCACCGTTGGAAATTCGTCGACCTTGATGACCAAACGATTGCCCGAGGGGACGACCTCGACACTTTCAAACAGACCACTGGCTAAGATTTTTTGATAGGCGCGGTTCAAATCATCTGCGCCAAAAACTTGATCAGTTGCCAATCCAGAATACGTGATAATTGTGGATGTTTCGATCCGTTTATTGCCGTCTACATCAATGCGAGAAAAGCTGAAATCCTGCGCCTGCACAAACTTCGCGCCTGACGTAATGGACAGACAGATAGAAAGAATGGTCAAAAACAGAAAATAACGAATGGAACCCATGGTTCATTCTCCCCAAAAATGCAGCCTAATCTGGTTAGCGCGTATCGCCTATATTGTCAAAAACACATTCACGTTTTTCATCAAAAATACGCAAAGGATTGCCACGTATTAAGGACAAAACACATCATTAAACAGCGCAAACAACATAAAGCTTAGAACAATGGCCAAACCCGCCATCATCATCGCATTCATCACGCGCAAATTCGGCGGACGCCCTGTGACGGCCTCGTAACCATGGAACACCAAATGACCACCATCCAAAACCGGAATTGGGAACAGATTAATCAAACCAACAGCCGTGGATAAAACAGCGATGAACCAAATCAAACTATCCCCCCCCTGACGCGCCATTTGACCGGATGTTTCCGCAATCCCGATTGGACCGGACAAATTACATGAACTGATCGCACCAGTTACAACATCCACCAGACCAGTAATTGATGCCTTCATCACGGAATAGGTCGTGCGCGCCGCATTTTGCGCCGCCTCGCCTACGCCAATTGCTTCGCTTTCAGGTTCGAATGCATAAAGCGTGCTGACGATCCCAATGCGCCAAAACACATCATAACCGCCTTGGTCGTTTTGCTCTTCGACTTTTTTAGGCTGCAGATCAAAATCAAGCGTTTCACCTGCGCGATACACACTAAGCAATAGTGGCGCCCCATTTGACCCTTCAACTGCGACCTTCAGATCAGAGAAATAGTTGATCGGAGTGCCATTCACATGCGTGATCACATCGCCAACCTTCAGCCCTGCTTCAATCGCAGCAGAGCGTGGGATCAGGCTGCTGATACGGGCCAAATCCATCGCAGGGCCCCGCACCACAATATCGCGCCCATCCCGTTCAACACCATACTCAATGATCGGTCCGTCAGGGTTTTCACGGATAGCCAGGAAAAAATCAGAATAATCACCATCTGCCGGAACATCAACTGATCCAACCCGGCGCAAAATATCACCCACCTGTACCTCAGACACTTGGGGAACATCATAAACTTGTCCAACAGTCAGTGGATTTTTGGTCACACCCTGATTAACGGACAGGCCAAAAAATAGGATCAACGACAGGATAAAATTAAACACAGGCCCCGCCGCCACAGTCGCCGCGCGCGCCCACAATGGCGCACCATGCATGGTTGACCGCCGTTCTGCTTCATCCATATCCTGCAGCGCGCTGGTATCCGCATCACTTGCAGCGCCCTTATCGCCCTTAAATCGGACATAACCACCCAAAGGGATCGCAGCCACCTGCCAAACAGTACCGCGTCGATCAACACGTGCAAATAAAACGGGACCAAAACCAATGGAAAATACTTCTGCATGAATACCGCTCCAGCGGCCAACAATGTAATGTCCGTATTCATGGATAAAAACGATGATTGATAAACACACAACAAATGCAATCAATGTAAATCCTAGGCCACCGAAGGCTGGTAACAAACTGCTCAAATCAAATCGTCCCTATTTATTTTTGCGTTGCACAAACGCGCAGCGCCAATTCGCGCGCCAGTGCGTCCATTCCCAAAATATGTTCTAGGTTCAGTGCATCCTCAAACCCATGTTCCATATCAGATAATGTGTTGATCACTGATTTGACAACCTCTGACATTTGCAAAAATCCAATCTGTCGCGCCAAGAACGCATCCAGTGCCTTTTCTTTGGCTGCATTAAATGCAGCCCCCATCAGGCCACCCGCGTGCATCACCTGATAAGCAAGATCAATTGAGGGGTATTTTTGGCGATCCGGCGCGGCGAAATCCAGGCGTGAAATTTTTGTGAAATCCAGCCGCTCCAGGGGCAGCTTTGCACGTGTACCGCTGTATAGGGCATAACCAATTGCATGACGCATATCATGCGGACCAACATGTGCAATAATTCCTGCATCATGAAATTCAACAAGTGCATGAACCAAGGATTGACGATGAACTAGAACATCAATTTGGTTTGGCTCTATATCAAATAACTCTTTCGCTTCAATAATTTCCAACGCTTTATTAAACATTGACGCACTATCAACAGTAATCCGCTGACCCATTGCCCAAGTGGGGTGATCACAGGCCTGCTCGGGGGTAACCGATTGCATTTGATCTAAGGTGTAGTCACGAAATGCCCCGCCAGACGCGGTCAGGATCACACGTTCAATCGTATCACGACGTTCCCCCTGAAGCGCTTGGAAAACACCAGAATGTTCGCTATCCACAGGCAACAAGGCGACATTATTATTTTGCGCCGTTGTGCGCGTTAAAGCCCCCGCAGCAACCATGCTTTCTTTGTTGGCTAATAACAGGTCTGCACCTGCATTCATGGCCGTTAATCCGGGTTCCAACCCAGCCGCCCCCACAATCGCCGACATTGCCATGTCAACGGGACGCGACGCGGCCTCTTTCATCGCCGATGGGCCTGCGCCAACCTGAATGTCCGTATCAGCAAGCGCAGATTTTAATGCCTGATAATGGTCATCATAGGCCGTAACCACCAAGCGCGCGCCATATGTTTTCGCATCCTGCGCCAGTTGATCAATTTGGTGTCCACCTGTGAGCGTATCAACCTGAAAACGTGCCGGATCACGCCCAATTAAATCAAGGGTATTTTGACCAATTGACCCCGTCGCCCCAAAAATTGAAACGCGTTTCAGGCCCATGCCATTAATCCCAACATCGCGGCATAGACCAAACTGGCACCAATCAACCCATCAAAACGATCCATAACACCACCATGCCCCGGGATCAGGTTTGAACTGTCTTTTACACCTGATGCGCGCTTTAGCGCACTTTCTGTGATATCACCAAGTTGCGAAGCAAAAGAGAGACACAACGCCACAAACAATGCCGTTTCAGTCGGCAGGGAAATATGGCCACCCTGCACCATAAAGTAGGTAAACAAAGCTGCGCCAAACCAACCGCCCACAATCCCAGACCATGTTTTCTTGGGGCTGAAGGCGGGCCAAAATTTCACACCACCCACGATCCGTCCGACAAAATATCCTGCGATATCCGTAATCACGACCAAACCAATGATCCATAATGTTGCAGTGATCCCAACTTGTGTGCGCAAATAGATTAATAACAGCGCACCAATCATGATACCCAAAGACACAAGCGTCCCGAACGTATCAAAGGTGTGAAAATAAAGGCGCTGCAACAGAGTTGCGATGAAAATAACAATGACTTGCTCAGTGACGCTATCCGTTGTCAAAACCCAGATCAGTGCAATGGCCGCCGTTACTGCGGAAAACCAATGTGCCTGCATCGAAAGCGGGGTCAGCATTCGACCCATTTCCCAATGCATCGCAGCCACTGCTGCGACAATCAGCAATGTAAACACCCAACCCCCTAGCCATAATGCCATCGCACCAATCACCAACATGCAAATTGCGGAGATCACACGGGCCTGCAGATCCGCGAATTTAGTCGTCGTATTCATGCAATGACCGCTCCAAAACGTCGTTCACGTTTGCCGAACTTTGTTAAAACATGTTCAAAAATGTCTGGGGTAAAATCTGGCCAAAGGGTGTCAATAAATTCGTATTCGGCATAGGCTGATTGCCACAGCAAAAATCCAGAAACACGGGCCTCTCCTGATGTTCGAATAACTAAATCCGGATCGGGTAAAACGTGTGTATCCAGATATTTAGGTAGCGTTTCTTCATCTATCGCATCAGGTGCTAATTTTCCATCAGCTACATCCTGCGCCAGACGTTTGGTTGCACGATATACTTCGTCACGCCCCCCATAGTTTAACGCAACTGTCAGGTTCACTGTCGTATTATCTTTTGTGATATCTTCAAGTTCGTTCATGAGAGAGACCAGTGCGGGTTCAAGGCGTATTCTGTCACCGATAAAACGAACGCGCACACCGTTGGCGCAAAGATCCTTAATTTCCGTTAACAAGTATTTTTTAAACAATGCCATCAAACCAGAAACTTCAACTTGCGTGCGTTTCCAGTTCTCGGTCGAAAATGCAAAGATCGTCAGATATTCCACCCCTAAATCTGGGCAACTTTCTACAATTTCGCGCACTCTACGCGCCCCAGCGTGGTGGCCAAACAATCGTGGCCTGCCCCGCGCCTTAGCCCAGCGACCATTCCCATCCATAATGATGGCAACGTGACGCGGTTTTGGGTGGTTATCTGCGTCTTTTGCCATTCGTTACACTTGCATGATTTCTGCTTGTTTAGATTCCAATGCAGCGTCGACCAACTTGATTGATTTATCTGTCAAATCTTGGACTTCACTTTCCCAGAATTTTTGATCGTCTTCGGAAATGCCATCTGCCTTAGCTTTTTTGACCTGATCCATGCCATCACGGCGAATGTTGCGGATCGAAACACGCGCGCTTTCGGCATATTGCGCCGCAACGCGGGTTAGCTCGCGGCGGCGTTCCTCGTTCAATTCGGGGATCGGCAACATGATAATTGTACCGTTTAATTGGGGATTGATGCCCAACCCACTTTCACGGATCGCCTTTTCAACCGCATTGACCATGGATTTATCCCAAACATTCACTGTCACCATACGCGGTTCTGGAACGTTCACGGTGCCCACCTGATTGATTGGGGTGCGCTGTCCATAGGCCTCAACAGTGATTGGCTCTAACATAGATGCAGATGCACGTCCTGTTCTAAGCGATGCAAACTCTGTTTTAAGTGCGCCCATTGCACCATCCATGCGACGCTGAAGATCATCAGTGTCCAGAAAAAAATCATCAGACATTGTGTTGCCCTTTTTATTATATGTTGCTCTTCTCTGCCCGACTATACCTCTAATCGGTCACTCTTGTATAGGTTCCTTCACCAGCGAGGATCCCGCGGAAGCCACCAGGTTCATCCAATGAAAACACGATCAGCGGCATTTTGTTGTCTCGCATCAATGCGATTGCGCTTGCGTCCATCACCTTTAGGTTTTTCTGCAAAACATCATTATATGTAATATGATCAAAGCGTTGCGCATCCGGGTTCAACTTAGGATCACTGTCGTAAATGCCATCCACTTGTTTGCCCATAAACACCGCCTCACATGCCATTTCGCTGGCCCGCAGCGCTGATGCAGTGTCGGTTGTGAAATAAGGGTTGCCCGTTCCAGCGGCGAAAATACACACACGGTGTTTTTCCAAATGCCGTACCGCCCGACGCCGGATATATGGTTCACATACTTGATCCATGGGGATCGCGCTAATCACACGGGTAAATACGCCCAACCCCTCTAGCGCGCTTTGCATGGCAAGTGCATTCATCACTGTGGCCAGCATGCCCATGTAATCGGCAGTTGTACGCTCCATGCCCTGTGCGCTGCCTGAAAGACCACGGAAAATATTACCGCCACCGATCACCATGCAGATTTCAACACCCATATCGTGAACGGTTTTCACTTCTTTGGCGATGCGCTCAACCGTTGGGGGGTGCAAACCAAATCCCTGATCCCCCATCAGCGCCTCGCCAGAGATTTTTAGCATGACACGTTTAAAGGCGGCTTTTGGGGCGGGATGTCCGGACATATTGCACTCCTGCGGTTTGTCTATAAAATCGCGCTCAAAATGTCCCAAAAGCGCAGCAGTTTCAATGCAACAATTGCAAATACCAGAAATCTTAACATTTTTCCGCCGTGTCGCGGTGGGTAAAGCGCAATGACTGTTGATTTTTCATGGCATGTCATCGACGCGGCTCCCCCAACGGCACCCATATTAATCGCAGGCCCGACAGCATCTGGGAAATCTGCACTCGCGTTGGACATTGCAGAACGCTTTGGCGGCACCATTATCAACGCAGATGCACTGCAGGTTTTTGAAAACTGGCGTATTTTATCCGCACGCCCAAGCGAAGCCGATGAAGCACGTGCAAACCACGTTCTATATGGCCATTTGGCCTATGACAGTGATTATTCCGTTGGCGCGTGGTTGCGCGATGTTGAACCATTTTTGAACACACAGACGCGGCCCATTATCGTTGGTGGGACTGGTTTGTATTTTACAGCACTCACACAAGGATTGGCGCAGATACCGCCAACCCCACCCGACATTCGCACCCTAGCCGATAGCATCGTGCGCGATCGCGGATTCGAAGCGTTAATACCAGATATTGATGCACAAACGCGCGGTTCTATTGATTTGTTAAATCCCATGCGGGTTCAGCGCGCGTGGGAAGTGCAGCACGCAACGGGAAAAGGACTGCGTGCGTGGCAGAATGAAACGCCGCCCCCCCTCCTGCCACTTAACAACTGCATACCGATTCTATTTGAAACAGACAAAGATTGGCTAAATTCCCGGATAGAAATGCGCTTTGACATGATGCTAGAGACTGGCGCATTGGATGAGGCAAAGAATAACCTGTCCACCTGGGACCCTCAACTTCTGTCAAACCGGGCAATTGGCGCACCAGAATTGATTGCGTATTTGCAAAATAAATTAACATTAGACGAAGCACGCACGACCGCAACAATCGCCACGCGGCAGTTTGCAAAACGACAACGTACGTGGTTCCGTGCTAAAATGCGAAACTGGATGCGCCACCAAGCAAAGACTGCGACAATCTGAACAAAAAAACGCAAATTGGTCTGTAGAAACGTTCAAAATGTCGCAATCTGACATGTCAGCTGTCGCATTTGGGACCACTTTTTCAGGAAGAAACCATTGACCTTCGCCGCTACATAGTGCCGAATGCGCTGGTAACCCAAGAATTGCCGTGGTGCGAAGACTCACTTCGCTCACGGTGCATATGCGTCAGACAGGGAGTAACATGATGCAAAATACGACGAAGTCGAAAAACTTACATCCAGTGGTAGAGATGTACGCGAAAGAGCATAAAGAGG
>OAPM01000032.1_pt1 | contig 11415 bp, 8 predicted proteins | sample 1470761 | NCBI WGS metagenome assembly OAPM01 (sample SAMEA3275546, study PRJEB22092) | marine metagenome | biome: ENVO:00000447; feature: ENVO:00002042; material: ENVO.00002110 | collected 2014-06-21T11:05:00+00 | depth 0 m | reverse complement strand
GGCATACGAGATGGCCAATACGTGACTGGAGTTCAGACGTGTGCTCTTCCGATCTCAACAACCTCTTCTGCTTTTGCCTCTTCTTTCAATCGAGGCTCATCCTGCAAGGCTTTTTCAATACTAACAGGTTTAACACACTCAACAGGGATCATTTTTGACAGGCGGTCAACTTGACCATAGGGCATTTGCAATACACGTCCGATGTCACGTACCGCAGCCTTAGACAACAGCGCACCAAATGTGATGATTTGGGCCACTTTATCACGGCCATATTTTTCCTGAACGTATTGGATCACCTCTTCTCGACGGTCCATACAAAAGTCGATGTCGAAATCTGGCATCGAAACCCGTTCGGGATTCAAGAAACGTTCGAACAAAAGCGAATAGCGCAGGGGATCCAAATCCGTAATCGTCAATGCATAGGCGACCAAAGAACCCGCACCAGAACCACGGCCTGGACCCACGGGGATATCATGATCCTTTGCCCATTTGATAAAATCCGCAACGATCAGGAAATATCCAGGGAACCCCATTCCCTCAATAATATCCAGCTCAAATTCCAGTCGTTTTTCATATTCTTCGACACTGGCGGCATGGGGAATGACAGCTAAACGATTGTCCAACCCCGCTTTGGCCTGACGGCGCAATTCTTGTACTTCGTCCTCCGCAAATTTTGGCAGGATCGGATCACGCCGATACGCCATAAATGCACATCGTTGGGCGATCTCAACCGTATTTTCTAATGCTTCGGGCAAATCCGCAAAAAGCGTTGCCATTTCTTGTGGAGATTTAAAATAATGCTGCGCGGTTAAACGGCGGCGCGGCGTTTGCTGATCAACATACGCACCCTCAGCGATACAAATAAGTGCGTCGTGCGCCTCATACATTTTGGAATTTGGGAAATAGACATCATTGGTTGCAACCAACGGAATTTCCATTTCATACGCCAGTTCGATGAATCCACGTTCGGTCGCGTGTTCCGCTGGGGGTAGACCGTTTTCACCTGGATGGCGCTGCAATTCCACATATAAGCGATCATGAAAGATATCCAAAAATTGCTGTAACTTTGCCTTGGCTGCTGCGCGTGCGCCACGTTGCAAAATTTCACCAATTGGCCCCAATGCGCCACCAGTTAGGCAAATCACATCTTCTGAATGCTGCGCCAATTGATCCAGCGTAATCTGAGGAAGGTCGCCGCCTTTGTCTACATATAGGCAGCTATTTAATTTCATCAGATTTTCATATCCCACCTCGCTTTGTGCCAACAAAACAATCGGCGCAAGGGGGGCTGGTTTATCCGGCGCGGGTGGTTCCTCGAACGCAAGATCGAATTGACATCCAATAATCGGCTGAACACCCGCATCCGTGGCATAAATAGAAAATTCAAGCGCTGCGAACAGATTGTTCGTATCGGTAACGGCAACTGCGGGCATGTCCATGTCCGCGCAAGCACCAGCCAATTTTTTCAGGCGCATTGCACCCTCAAGAAGTGAATATTCCGTATGAACGCGTAAATGAATGAACCGAGACATGATGAATTGAGGCGCCTTTCACCAGAGTGAAACCTGTGTTTGCAAACTTATAGTGACCCAATGCTGTCAGCGGCAATAGAAAATTGTTGCCAAATCCTATGCTACAGGCTTAATGTTTCACCAGTCGCTCCCCGCTTTCTACGCCGCATCGAAGGTGGGTTGATTATGAGCATCCGGTACCGCGGTTCAAAAGTTTCATGAAATTATCGTTTCTTCTGAATGGAGAGCCCACACATATTGATGATGTTGACCCAACAACGTCAATTTTGGACTGGCTACGCATTAATCAACGCTTGAATGGCACAAAAGAGGGGTGCAACGAAGGCGATTGCGGCGCCTGTACTGTAATCTTAATTGATCAAGATGGGGTCCGCGCAGTCAACGCCTGCATTCTATTCTTGCCCCAAATCGCGAATAAAGCCGTGCGCACAATCGAGGGAATTTCAAAACCTGACGCGCTTCACCCCGTACAGGACTGCATGATTGAACACCACGGCAGTCAATGCGGATTTTGCACACCTGGGTTCATCACATCAATGGTTGCCGCCCAGATCAATAACGACACGGATCACGACGTCACTTTGGCCGGCAATCTGTGCCGCTGCACCGGATATGCACCCATTTTTCGTGCGGCCCGGGCATGTGAAAATGCCCCAGAAGCCAATTGGGTTAAAGACGATCAACAAAAACTTGGAACGCTTGCGCAGTCAGTTGATCCAAAACTGCCAAGTACGGCGGATGAATTGGCCAACATTCTGGTCAGCGAACCTGAAACAACCCTGATCGCTGGTGCGACCGATGTCGGGTTATGGATCAACAAGGATATGCGCAACATTGCACCAATGGCGTTCATCCACAATATTAACGAACTAGCGCAGATTTTAGAACACTCCGATCATTGGGAACTTGGGGCCAGTGTGACCATCGAACAAATGCGATTGTGGAGTGTTGAGGCATACCCCAACCTTACACCATTACTGACGCGATATGCCTCAACTCAGGTACGTAACTCAGCGACATTGGGCGGCAACATTGCAAACGGTTCGCCTATTGGCGATACCCCACCGGCCTTGATTTCCATGGGTTCACAATTGGTTCTACGCAAAGGTAACGCAACGCGTAAGATTGATTTACAAGATTTCTTTATCCGCTATGGAACACAAGATTTGCAGATCGGTGAATTTGTTAAATCCGTACTTATCCCGAAAAACCAAGACAATTTGCGATGCTACAAAATTTCAAAACGCTTTGACCAAGATATCTCTGCTATTTGTGGGGCGTTCAACTTAGAGATCACCGATGGCATCATCCAAAGCGCGCGCATTGCATTTGGTGGCATGGCCGGCATTCCAAAACGTGCGGAACATGTTGAAACATCCCTAACGGGTGAAACATGGGACATAAGCACAATCGAGAAGACCCATACAAAATGGGCGTGTGATTTTGAACCACTAACGGACATGCGCGCATCAGCCGAGTATCGCCTGTCCGTCGCACGCAATTTATTAACGCGGTATTTCCACGATGTGTCAGGCAACGCCGCAACAATTCAAGAGGTGTCTGCATGAGTGTGAACAAACCTCTTCCACATGATGCCGCCAAATTACATGTCACTGGCAGCGCCCGGTATATAGATGATTTACCCGTTCCCGATCATTGTTTGCATCTGTGTTTTGGGACATCAACAATCGCGCGTGGAACCATTCAGGAACTGGACCTGACTGCGGTTAGAAATTCAGATGGCGTGATTGACGTGCTTCAGGCCAGTGATCTTGCATACGCAAACGACGTTTCACCCAGCATTCATGATGAACCATTATTGTCGGATGGAACCATTCATTATCTTGGTCAGCCAATTTTCCTAGTCATCGCACAATCACACGTTCAAGCACGAAAAGCTGCGACGCGCGCCTTGATTTCATATCAACAGGACCAACCAATCCTAAATATTCAGGACGCACTTGCCGCGAATTCAAGATTTGAAGAAGGCCCACGCATTTGGAACCGCGGGGATTTAAAACGGGGATTTGAACAGGCCACTTCGATCGTTGAAGGAACGTTTGAAATCGGTGGGCAAGAACACTTCTATTTAGAAGGTCAAGCCGCACTTGCCCTGCCCCAAGAGGATGATGAAATGGTTGTGCATTCATCAACTCAGCATCCCACCGAAGTGCAACACAAAGTCGCCGAGGCCCTAGGTGTTCAGTTTCACGACGTGCGTGTCGAAGTACGCCGCATGGGTGGGGGATTTGGCGGCAAAGAAAGTCAGGGCAATGCCTTGGCCGTTGCCTGTGCGATTGCAGCACGTCGCACCAACCGGCCCTGCAAAATGCGCTATGATCGTGACGACGACATGTTGATCACAGGAAAACGCCACGATTTCCGCATCAAATATTGTGCAGGGGTTGATCATAACAATAAAATCATTGCGCTAGATTTAGTACACTATGCCCGCTGTGGCTGGGCCCAAGATTTGTCCCTGCCCGTTGCAGATCGTGCGATGTTGCACGCTGATAATGCTTATTTCCTACCCAATATCAAAATTGAAAGCCATCGCCTGAAGACAAATACCCAAAGTGCGACTGCCTTTCGTGGCTTTGGAGGTCCTCAGGGCGTTTTGGGTATGGAACGGATCATGGATCATCTGGCACATAAGCTGAACATCGATCCGATCGCATTTCGTGAATTAAATTATTATCGTCCCGCTGCGGCAGCAGAACACGATACAACCCCTTATCATATGCCTGTGCAGGATTTTAACCTACACGACATGACATCCAAACTTTTAGTGGATTGCGATTTTCAAAATAGAAAACGGGTTATTGATCGCTGGAACGCGGACAATCACATCATGAAACGTGGAATTGCATTTTCGCCAGTGAAATTTGGGATTTCATTCACCCTTAGCCACCTTAATCAGGCGGGCGCATTGGTGCATGTTTATTCGGATGGCAGTATTCGAATAAATCACGGCGGCACCGAAATGGGACAGGGTCTTTTTCAAAAAACGGCCCAGATCGCAGCCGAAGAATTCGGTGTATCGATTGAGGCAATTAAAATAACGGCAACAGACACGGCCAAAGTTCCAAATACATCAGCCACAGCCGCAAGTTCAGGCAGTGATCTGAACGGAATGGCAATAAAAGTCGCCTGTGAAAAGATCAAGGCACGCATGGCTTCATTACTGGCAGCACAATTTAACAAAACACCCAATGACGTCGCATTCACCGCGAATGAGGTTCATATCGGGCGGCGCGTGCTTTCCTTTGGCGATGCGGCAAAGGCCTGTTATGAACAACGCGTTAGTCTGTCCGCCACAGGTTTTTATAAAACCCCAGACTTAGAATGGGATCGTATCCGTGGTGTGGGACAACCCTTTTATTACTTTGCCTACGGCGCGGCCGTTAGCGAAGTTGTCATTGACACCTTAACTGGTGAATATCGCATTTTACGGGCGGATATACTGCACGATGCTGGAAATAGCTTAAATCCTGCTATCGATATTGGGCAAGTTGAAGGGGGCTATGTTCAAGGTGCGGGATGGTTAACGACAGAAGAATTGGTATGGGACGGCGATGGCCGTTTACGCACGCATGCGCCGTCGACATATAAAATCCCTGCAATGTCAGATCGGCCAAGAGAGTTTAATGTAAATCTGTGGGATCGCGGGAATCTAAAACCAACAATCTATCGTTCAAAAGCCGTAGGAGAGCCCCCATTTATGCTGGGTATTTCAGCATGGCTTGCATTGTCGGACGCAATTTCCAGCTGTGGGTCAACCTATCCAAGCCTAGATGCCCCAGCAACGCCCGAACGCGTATTGAAAGCCGTGGAAAAGGTTCAGCATGGCCTTTGATCTGCAACAGCTGAAACATCTGGTTGATCGTCACAGCCGCGTTGCACGTATCGTTATAACCGATGTGCGGGGATCAACCCCACGCACAGTCGGAACCGAAATGTTCATCTGGGATACAGGCCAAGATGGAACAATCGGTGGAGGTGCGTTGGAATATCAAGTGACCAGTAAGGCACGTCAGGCCCTAACAGAACATCGTATATGGTCCCAAACTTATCCACTGGGGCCTAATTTGGGGCAATGCTGCGGTGGGTCAGTGGGGATATTATGCGAAGTTTTTGATCACGCTAATCTGCCAACAGTGTCCACTGACGTAGTCTCGCGCGCGCTCTCTACCTCCATCAAATCGATCCAACATCCCGCTTTATCTGTTCAAAACGGCCGTATTACTGAACCAGTACGCGGGAATGGAACGCCAATTTGGATTTGGGGTGCAGGCCATGTCGGGCGCGCGTTGGTTCATACGCTGCACAAATTGCCACAATTTAACCTGACTTGGATTGATTTTGATCGACAGCGGTTTCCCGAAAAATGTGATCCATCCATTACCGCAATTCAGGCAGCCGACATGCCAAAGTTGGTCCCTCATTCGCCTTTGAATGCACATCACTTTATTCTGACGCATTCGCACGAAATCGATTTATCGTTATGCCACGCGCTTCTAAACCACGATTTTGAATATGCAGGGCTGATAGGATCAGAAACCAAATGGTCCCGATTTCGAAAACAACTGAACAATGCGGGTTTGGAAATCCGCCATATTGAACGTATTACCTGCCCAATCGGACACCCAGAATTCGGGAAACATCCATCAGAGATTGCCATCGGCATACTCTCTGACTTATTAAGCGGTAATTAGGGGCATGCAAACGGGGATACAGCGAAGAAATGACCGATGTATTAATTGATATCATTGGCCTGACCAAAGCCTATCCAGGGGTCGTGGCGAATAACGATGTTTCGTTTCAAATTCGCACTGGTGAAGTACATGCGCTACTTGGGGAAAATGGCGCTGGTAAAAGCACGTTGGTTAAAATGATATATGGGCTTGTCAAACCAGACAGTGGTGCCATGACAATTCACAACCAACCATATGCACCCACATCGCCGAATGCCGCGCGCAGCACGGGCGTGGCAATGGTATTTCAGCATTTTTCACTGTTTGACGCGCTATCGGTTGCAGAAAATATTGCCTTGGGTATGGACGATGCGCCAAAACCGCGTGACCTGGCAAAGAACATTCGGCGCGTTTCAAATGACTATGGCCTTCCGCTTGAACCAAATCGTATTGTCGGAACGCTGTCCGCTGGCGAAAGACAACGCGTTGAAATCATCCGCTGCCTTCTACAGAATCCAAAATTGCTCATCATGGATGAACCCACGTCCGTTTTAACACCGCAAGAAGTTGAGGTACTTTTCAAAACTTTGCGCCAGTTAAAAAGCGAAGGAACAGCTATCCTTTATATTTCCCACAAACTCGAAGAAATTCGTGCATTGTGCGACACGGCGACAATCCTGCGTCATGGTGAAAAAGTTGATACTTGCGTCCCTGCAACGACAACAGCGCGGGAAATGGCAGAAATGATGGTTGGGGCAAGTTTTGCTAGCCCAACCAAAGAAGATCGGGATGTTGGCAATACCATTTTATCTCTAAACAACGCCTCCGTTCCTACGACAGACGCCTTTGGAACCTCTCTCCAGGACGTAAGCTTGGATCTGAAAGCTGGTGAGATCCTTGGAATTGGTGGCGTTGCTGGCAACGGACAGGACGAATTATTGGCCACCCTGTCTGGAGAAACAACAATCCCATCGGAAATGATCGTTTTCGATGGCCATGCAATCGGTAAACAGGGTCCAAATGCCCGCAGAAAAATTGGCCTACTTAGCGCACCAGAAGAACGATTGGGGCACGCTGCGGCACCAGCGATGTCACTACGAGAAAACACGGTCATAACTGCCGCCGAGCGTAAATCTTTGCTAAAACGTGGTTTCATAGACTGGACCGCCACAGATCAATATGCACAAGAGATTATAGCCGATTTTGACGTTAGAACACCAGGAACGCACACCCCTGCAGGATCACTATCAGGGGGAAATTTACAAAAATTTGTCGTCGGACGGGAAGTTTTACAAAATCCAAAGGTATTTGTTGTGAACCAACCAACATGGGGGGTTGATGCAGCTGCTGCCGCCTCTATCCGACAAAAGCTGTTGGATCTGGCGAATAACGGCGCGGGCGTCATTGTGATAAGTCAGGATCTTGATGAATTATTAGAGATTAGCGACCGGTTCTGCGCAATCAATGAAGGCCGTTTATCTGACATCGTTCCAACAGCATCGTTAGAATTGGATCAAATCGGTCTGATGATGGGCGGCGCGACTGCACAGCCAGAGGGGGCGTTGACGTGATACATTTTGAAAAACGCCTAAATCCATCACGCATAACCACAATTGTAACACCAATTCTTGCTGTGATCCTTACAATGATCGCTGGCGGCATTATGTTCGCTGCATTAGGCAAACCACCTCTTGAGGCGATCCGAATTATTTTCTGGGATCCGCTGTTTGATCCAAATTTTGCATCCTATTCGCGTCCTCAATTATTGGTAAAAGCTGGGCCATTGATATTGATCGCAATCGGATTATCGATTGGCTTTAAGGCTGGTATTTGGAATATTGGCGCAGAGGGTCAGTACATCATGGGCGCCATTTTTGGCGCGGCCGTGGCTTTGGCGGCCTATCCTGCCGAATCTGTTTTTCTGTTCCCGGCAATGGTTGTTGCTGGTGCCTTTGGCGGGTGGCTTTGGGCACTTATCCCTGCCATTTTACGTACCAAATTTAATACGAATGAAATCCTTGTTTCGTTGATGCTGGTTTACGTGGCTGAATCCATTTTGGCATCCGTGGCGCAGGGTCTGTTGAAAAATCCAGAAGGCTACGGATTTCCTGGATCACGCAATTTGCAACAGTACCCTAGTGCATTTAATGCGGAAGTTATCGCAGACTCTGGCATGCATTGGGGGGTGATCAGTGCCTTTATTGCGGTGATTTTTGCCTATGTTTTGATGACACGTCACATTCGAGGTTTCGAAGTGCGTCTTATGGGGGAAGCGCCAAAGGCCGCGCGGTTTGCAGGGGTATCAACAACACGGTTGGTTATATTTTGTTTAGGAATATCTGGCGCGCTTGCCGGAATGGCGGGCATGTTCGAAGTTTCAGGGCCATCTGGACAAATCACAATCGATTTCAACTCGGGGTATGGCTTCACTGCTATTATCGTGGCGTTTTTGGGTCGTCTGCACCCAATCGGTATTTTGCTCGCAGGGTTGTTGATGGCGCTGACTTACATTGGTGGCGAACTTGCTCAATTGATGCTGGGCCTTCCTGGGGCGTCGATCCAATTGTTTCAGGGAATGCTGCTTTTATTCCTGCTCGCCACTGATGTCTTTACCAATTATCGCATTCGCATTGGGGGTGCAAAATAATGGATTTGTTAGGAATTAATCCGGTTTTGTTAATTGCATCCCTTATGGTTTCGGCAACACCGATCCTGCTTGCCGCAATTGGTGAAACGGTAGTCGAAAAATCTGGCGTCCTAAATTTAGGTGTCGAAGGTATGATGATTGTTGGTGCGGTCGTGGGGTTTATCACGGCCGTTAATACCGAAAACCCAGCAATTGGATTTGTAACGGCTGCAATCGCGGGCGCGTTATTATCGACAATTTTCGCGGCCCTCGTCCTGTATTTGAAATCAAACCAAGTGGCGACAGGCCTTGGGCTTACGTTGGTGGGTTTAGGGGTATCAGCATTGTTGGGCAAACCCTACGAAGGCATCAAATCACCAACCCTTCAATCATTGGATATCCCGGTTCTGTCGGATATCCCCATTTTAGGCCGCATGTTATTTTCACATGATGCAATGGTATATGTGTCTATCTTAATTGTTGGGTTGGTGTGGTATACGCTAAAATACACACGCATCGGTTTGGTATTGCGTGCCGTTGGTGAAAATCATGACGCGGCACATGCACTCGGTTACAAAGTTGTCCGTATTCGTTTTCTTGCGATCATGTTCGGAGGAGCCTGCAGTGGTTTGGGCGGCGCTTACATCAGCCTTGTGCGCGTCCCACAATGGACTGAGGGCATGACCGCAGGAGCAGGTTGGATCGCGCTTGCTATCGTTGTTTTTGCCAGCTGGAAACCATGGCGCACGTTAATTGGTGCCTATTTATTCGGCGGAATCACCGTTTTACAGCTAAATTTACAGGCTGCAGGCGTTGCTATACCAGTTGAGTACTTGTCCATGTCGCCATTTTTGATAACTATCGCGGTGCTTGTAATAATTTCGGCCAGAGGAAATCAGGGTGCACCTGCCTCTCTTGGTCGACCCTTCCACGCCTCAAACTGAGGTCCATACCTGACTTAGGGAGTAAACTATGAAACTCAAATCAATCCTAACATCTGCAATCGCAGCTGTCGCTCTGGGCACAGCAGCAATTGCCGCCGACATCAAAGTCGGCTTTGTCTATGTTGGCCCAGTGGGCGACGGCGGCTGGACATACGAACACGACCAAGGCCGTAAAGCAGTTGTTGCAGCCTTTGGTGATCGCGTTGAAACAATTTATCAAGAAAGCGTTCCAGAAGGTGCTGATTCCGAGCGTGTGATGACACAAATGGCGCTACAGGGTGCGGATCTAATCTTTACCACATCGTTTGGTTATATGGACCCAACAATCAATGTTGCCAAGAAATTCCCAAATGTAAAATTCGAACACGCAACTGGTTATAAGCGCGCAGACAACGTTTCAACATATTCGGCACGTTTCTACGAAGGTCGCGCAGTTCAGGGCCACATCGCGGGTAAGATGACAAAAACCAACAAAATTGGTTATATTGGTTCATTCCCAATTCCAGAAGTAATTCGTGGCATTAACTCGGCTTATATTCACGCGAAAAAAGTGAACCCAGATGTCGAATTTAACATTGTTTGGGCCTACACATGGTTTGATCCAGCGAAAGAAGCGGACGCAGCAAACGCGTTGATCGAACAAGGCTGTGACGTAATTTTACAGCACACAGATTCAACAGCGCCACAAGCTGCAGCAGAAAAAGCGGGCAATGTTATTACGTTCGGTCAGGCATCTGACATGGCAGAATTTGGTCCACTTCCACGTGTACCATCTATCATCGATGATTGGGGCCCCTATTATGTTGCGCGTACACAAGCCGTACTAGATGGCACATGGACTTCGATGGATACATGGGACGGTATCGGCCCAGGCATGGTAAAAATTGGTGAAATTTCATCAGCAGTTCCAGCGGATCTAAAAGCAGAAGCAGAAGCACTGCGTGACGCATTGGGTTCGGGTGAATACCACGCGTTCACTGGCCCTGTGAACAAGCAAGATGGCACAGCATGGTTGGCGGCTGGTGAAACAGCAGACGACGGGACACTTGCTGGCATGAACTTCTATGTAGAAGGCTTAACTGGCACAATCCCACAATAAGGATTGCAAAGATACTGTTGGGCCTCGATAATCAATGATTGTCGGGGCCCTATTTATTTGAACGAGATGCATGATGACAAATCATTTAACCCTGCCAGAAGAAGCAGAACATGGGTCTGATAAACGCATGTTTGCGCCTTACGCTGAACGTAACAAGGCCCCTATATTTGAGGTATTGAACGAAGTCTTCCCGCAAAATGCGCGGGTGTTAGAAATTGCCAGCGGAACAGGCCAACATGGAATACATTTCGCAACCCAACGGGCTGATTGGACATGGCAGCCAAGTGAAATTGACCCCGAACGAATCGCAAGCATTAACGCCTATCAAGAGGCCACGAATTTAGAAAATCTAAATTCGGCCCTATCCTTGGATATTTCACGAACTGATTGGTCAAACAATGTGACAGGCTATGATGGGATATTTTTGTCCAATTTATTACATCTAGTATCGGATGCCACGGTACATTCTTTTATTCGCGGCGCGGCCAAGGTGCTGAACCATAGTGGGACTTTGGCGATC
>OAPM01000031.1_pt1 | contig 11454 bp, 11 predicted proteins | sample 1470761 | NCBI WGS metagenome assembly OAPM01 (sample SAMEA3275546, study PRJEB22092) | marine metagenome | biome: ENVO:00000447; feature: ENVO:00002042; material: ENVO.00002110 | collected 2014-06-21T11:05:00+00 | depth 0 m | reverse complement strand
CGTTCACGAACCAGGTTTTGGCGCAGATCGAACTTTGGACTAAGGGTGATGAATATAACAATGATGTTTACATCCTGCCAAAGCATTTGGACGAAAAGGTTGCGCGCCTGCATTTGGATCGCATTGGTGTGAAGCTTACAACACTGGCCAAAGATCAAGCAGACTACATTGGTGTCACAACCGAAGGTCCATTCAAGCCCGAACACTACAGATATTAAGAACGTCACTAAACGTATTACTTGCAAGCCCTGTATGTGTGTCATGCAGGGCTTGTTTTTTGTGCGCTCTGCGCCACAGATCCTATTGTTCCCTGTAGATTTTGTTTGTCATCGCGCTGATTTTCAATAATCCTACCAAAAGTAAATACGACAATCCAAAGGGGTATATTATGGGTAAGCGCGATGAACTGATCGAAAAGTATGCAGATGATTTAAAAAACAAATGCGGTATGCAGCCAGATATGGCGTTGTTAACTTCTGTTACAATCGGATGTGGACCATCAATTTATAATGCAGATGCGTCAACAGTTGCAGGTAGCCAACAGAGTGAGTTGGAAACGGTAAAAAACAATTTCCTGATCAAAAAACTTGGCCTGTCAGATGGTCCAGAATTGATGGATGCGATCAATAGCGTTATCGATACTTATGGCCGGTCCGAACGGAATAAATACCGTGCTGTTGTGTATTACATGCTAACTAAGCATTTTGGTAAAGAATCTGTATATTCTTAGTGTAAACACCTTTTAAAGACTGTTTTAAATCAATTTCGAAATAGTCTTTTCTTGGAAATAGCACCTTATCATGTATTGTCATCGTGTCAGGCTAGGAAGGCCGGACCCAATACGACAGTCCGTGATGTGGGATCACAGGGGTGACAGATGGGTTCCGGTTTTACCGGGACCCATTTTCTGTGTCCCAGGTTCAATACTATGCGGATCAATCAGTATGCTTATGCTGCACGATGCCTGGACCAATGAACTTAGTCAGGCTTTGTCTGACCAAGTTCACAGATAATCGACCACTCCTCAGTAGTGACCGGTTGAACCGATAATCGTGAATTATTCACCAAAACCATATCAGACAACCTGGGATCTGCTTTAATTTGTGCAAGGGTGACTGGTGTTTGCATTGCTTTCACCGCTCGAATATCTACGCATTCCCAGCGTGCATCATCGGTTGTACTGTCTGGGTGTGCTGGTTTGCAGATTTCTACAATACCAACGATTTCTTTGTCCTTTTGTGAATGATAAAAGAACCCGAAATCGCCGATAGTCATCTGTCGCATAAAATTACGCGCTTGATAATTGCGTACACCATCCCACTCTTCACCCAAATTGCCCTTGGCAACTTGTTGGTCCCATGACCATGTAGAGGGTTCTGATTTAAACAACCAATACTGCATGGTTTAAATTAACTTATTCCACTGAATAAGTTCGGCACTTTGGAACAAACCAGCTAGGTTATAGGGATCATTTTTCGCCCATTCTTCCGCTTGGGTCATCGTGTCCACCTCTAGTACAACTAACGAACCACACATGTTGCCATCACTATCAAGCAAAGGTCCCGCATGACGCGCAAGCCTGGTTTCTTTCATATACTCAAGGTGCTTTTCACGATTTGCTTTTCGCGTTTCTAAATGACCTGGTTTATCTTTTGCGATCAATGCAACTAGCATTATTCTTCCTTTTGTGGGCGCGCAAACAACGCGGCAAGTATTTTTTCAACTGTTTTTTGGCCAGAAATCAGATCTGATACTGATCTGATAATTGGTACATCCAAACCTAATTTATCTGCTTTCGTCAATGCAGCTTGGGCCGTAAACTTTCCTTCAACGGTGGTATTTTCGTTAAATGCCTGGCCCTGCCCTAACTGCATTCCGTATCTGAAATTTCGTGATTGCTGCGACATACAGGTTAGACTTAAGTCGCCAAAGCCGGATAGCCCGCACAGTGTCCTATCTGAACCGCCTAATTCAGCAGCAAACCGGCGCATTTCGGCAAATCCCCGCGTCATTAATGCGGCGCGGGCACTTTCGCCCAACCCCGCACCGATTGCTGCACCGCAACCAATGGCAATAACATTTTTAAGCCCGCCACCCAATTCAGCACCAGTTACGTCCTGTGTACGGTAAATACGGATATTTTGTGATGTTATCTGGCTTTGCAAGGTTGCTCCAACTTTGGCGTCTTCACAGGCCAATGTCAGCGCGGTTGGCAGACCTCTTGCAATGTCATTTGCAAAACTTGGCCCTGTTAGTATCGCGGCTGTGTCGGATGCGTGTTTTAGTAATTCAACAGGTCCTTTGCCGGTTTCCATGTCAAACCCTTTGCAGCAGGCGATCAGGGGTTTTCCGCGCAGGTAGTTTCGATTTTCATGCACAAAACTGCGTAAGCTTTGGGTTGGAACGGCAATTAATATGGCATCCGCGGTACACGCTGTCTCTAAATCAGAAGTTATGTGCAACGTTTGTGGTAATACGCAGTCTGGCAGTCGCTGTTTGTTTTCACGTTCTTCTGAGAGTGCTGCGACCTGTTTGGGGTTCCTTCCCCACAGTGTGACAGAATTTACACTTGTTGTTATCGAAACCGCCAGAGCGGTTCCAAATGCACCACTACCTAAAACAGCAAGCTTCATGCCTTAGCGCCCTTTTTACCATACCCCATTAGGGGTTTTTTAGACTGATCCAGCGGCCATCTGGGACGTGCGATTAAATGTTCTGGATTGGCCAAGTTGTTTCTATAAATTTCAGCTGCCGTATATGCGATCATTGCTGCATTATCCGTACAATATTTAAGCGGTGGAGCGTTAAATAGTATCGAATGTTCTGCGCATAGGCGCTGCAGTTTGGCGCGGATTTCAGAATTTGCAGCAACCCCACCCGCAACTGCAAAGGTTGGAGTTGCGGGCAATAGTTTCATATATTCGTTTAAGGCACGGCGTGTTTTTTCGACCAGAACATCTGCAACTGCTCTTTGAAAGCTGGCTGCAATATCATCAATATCAGATCGATAAAGGCCACCTTTATCTTCAATTATACCATCTCGTGTGCGCAGGACTGCGGTCTTTAGTCCTGAAAATGACATATCACAGCCTTCGCGATCCAACAGCGGTCTTGGCAGTGCAAACTTGTTTGGATTTCCCGTACTTGCTGCATTGTCAATTGACGGTCCTCCCGGCTGCGGCAAACCCAACAATCTTGCGGTTTTATCAAAGGCCTCACCTGGGGCATCGTCAATCGTTCCACCCAGCCTGACAAATTCATTTGCATCCTTGACGATCAAAAACTGACAGTGCCCGCCAGAAATCAGCAACATCAAATACGGATAACTGATGGCATCCGTCATCCGAGGTGTAAGGGCATGACCTGCCAAGTGGTTCACGCCGACCAATGGTTTCTGTGCGCCCATGGCCATTGCTTTGGCGAACATGACACCTGACAGCACACCACCGATTAAACCAGGACCTGACGTGACCCCAATTAAATCAATATCGGATAGATCAACGGATGCCTGATTCAACGCTTGCTCTACACATATGTCAAGCATTTCCGTATGCGCCCGCGCTGCGATTTCTGGGACGACGCCGCCAAAGTCTTTGTGTAAGTCTGTCTGTCCAGAAACGATAGATGCAAGAATTTGGGTATCTGATTCAGTTGACACTCTTAAAACGGCGGCTGCGGTGTCATCGCAACTGCTTTCTAGCCCTAAAACCAATAAGTTATCATCAGTCATGTTCTATCCGTTGTGTCTAGTTTAATTGGCAGCTATCATCATCATGTAATTTACTCAACCTTATGCAATGAACCAAGATCGCAAACCTAAAATTATACTAACACGCCCAGAACCTGGGCTGACAAAATTTTCAGGGCAACTGGCACAAAAGATTCCAAGTGCCAGTGTGTATTGCGAGGCCTTACAGTCTATAGATTTTGTTCCTAATCAAGTTAACCTTGAGCGGTATAACGGGTTTGTTTTCACTTCGTCAAACGGTGTTCGCGCGGCAAAGCGTTGGGGTCTACCGCCCCGTACAGGATTTGGTGTTGGACATGTGACAACGCAGCTGGCGCGCTCATATTGTGATCCAGTTCATGATGGTGGATCAGATGTCGAGGCGTTACTAGCGCTTATACTATCAATGAAGCCGGCAGGACCGCTATTGCACATCCGAGGTCAGGCAAGTGTCGGGAATTTGGCGACGCGACTGTCAGAACATGGAATCGAAACACATGATGCAATTGGGTATGAACAGAACCTTTGCGTACCCTCGAATGCGTTGATGCAGCTATTGCAAGGGGGAAAGCCGATGATACTTCCCCTATTTTCGCCGAAAAGTGCCGAGATACTGAAAAAACAGTCTTCAGATCGGGAACATTGGCATGTTATCGCCATGAGCCAAGCTGTAGCAGAGATTTTTGATGCGAAAGACGTCAAGACGTTAGAGACTGCCTCACAGCCGAATGGTGCTGCTATGTTGGGTTGTGTTGTGAACGCGTGGTGGTGTTATGTGAGTTGAGCACTGAACGTATTATTGTTGTTGGAGAATTTGAATGACAGACGAAAAAGATGAAAAAGCTGTTGAGCCAACTGATGATCACAACGATGATATTCAAGATGCCGTTGTTGTTGCAGAAACGACATCCGAAGCTGTGTTAGATGAAGTCGATGATAATGAGACATTACCCGATAATGATCAGCGTAAGAAATCTGGGGTCGTACCACTGATTGCAGCGGGCGTTGTTTGTGCCTTATTGGGCTTTGGTGCCGCGATTTTATCACAACCCTCGAACCCTATTTGGGCTATGCATCCAGATGTGGCGCAATTCCGTGATGATGCTACAGATCAGATAATGGGGATCGACAGCAGGTTAGACGCGTTAGAGGGGTTTGCCTCTGATGTTGGTGAACGTGCAATTGGTGATGTGTTCCAATCAGATATCAAAAAGCTGAATGATGCGTATATTGAGCGATTTTCAAAAATCGCATTACAGCTTGAAAATTTTGATAAACGTCTAAGTGCGCTAGAGAAAAGTACGATTGAATCAGCGATCCCTGATGACTTAGTTGCGCAATATCAGGACGAAGTGAAACGTCTGAAAGACACCTTAGAAGTCCAGCGTGAAAGCCTTCAGCAATTTATGTCGGAAACTGCTGAAACCGCAAACGAAGTGACTCAGCGGGCTAAAGATACCGTTGCACGTGGGATTCTGGCGCAAATCCGCGCGGCGATCGATGCGGGTGGTCCATTTGATAATGCCATAAAAGAATTTGATGAACAGGTCGGCGGGTCGGTTCCGAACCAGCTACGTTCATTGGCAGAAGAGGGCGTTCAAACATATCAGGAATTGCGCGATGGTTTTGCAGATGTCGCGCGATCAGCCTTAAATGCGGCGCGTGATGAATTGAACGAAAGCGAAGGTTTTTCAGGAATTGGAAATTACTTGCGAAAACAATTCCAGGCCAGATCCGTGACACCAAAAATGGGTGATGATGCAGATTCTGTATTGTCGCGCGCTGAACAAGCATTGCGTGAAAATGATTTAACAGGTGCATTGACCGAATTGGAAACATTGCCAGAAGCCGCGCGTGATCAGATGCAACCATGGATCGATCAGGCACGCGAACGTCAAGGCGCACTCGAACAACTAAATATTCTAAGCCAAGAAATAGGAAACTAAATCATGCTGACATCACTATTTAAAATTGTGTTATTCCTCATGATTGTGGTGGCTATTGCTTTTGGCGCCACATATTTGATGGACGGTGAAAATACGATCATCGGCGATTTAATGATTACGTTGGGCGGGGTTGAATATACCCTCAGCGCGATAGAAGCGGTTATTGTTCTAACTCTATTGGTCATATTGATTTGGATAGGGCTAAAGTTGATGTCGCTTCTTGTTGCGACGCTGCGGTTTATCAACGGTGATGATACTGCTATTTCACGTTACTTTAACCGATCTCGTGAACGGCGGGGCTATCGGGCATTGTCCGAAGGCATGATGGCGCTTGCATCAGGTGACGCAGATGCTGCGATGAGCAAGGCGGGTCAAGCTGAACGGTATCTGCAACAACCAACGTTGACGAACTTACTTGCTGCTCAGGCTGCAGAAATGTCCGGAAATACGACCCGTGCAGAACAGATTTACAAAGAACTGATCAAAGATCCTCAAACGCGGTTTGTGGGCGTGCGTGGAATTATGAAACAGCGCCTAGCAACGGGTGATACAGATGTCGCGCTAAAGCTTGCGCAAAAGGCGTTCGAGCTAAAGCCAAAGCATGATGAGGTGCAGGATGTTTTACTACAACTTCAGGCGAAATCACATGATTGGCAGGGTGCGCGTAAAACGCTGGGCGTAAAGCTGAAGCAGGGTAAAATTCCGCGTGACGTTCATAAACGCCGAGAGGCGGTATTGGCGCTGTCCCAAGCTGCTGAAGTCATTGACGAAGAAAACTCGATTGAAAAACGTGAAACTGCAATCGAGGCAAACCGTTTATCCCCGGATCTGGTACCTGCGGCGGCGATGGCGGCACGTGAATACATTGCACAAAGCAAACCGAAACTGGCAGTTCGTGTGATTAAAAAGGCATGGGAAAGTCAACCGCATCCCGATTTGGCAGCGGCCTTTTCGGAAATCGCGCCGAATGAAACACCACAGGAACGCCTAAAGCGTTTTGCTCAACTCTCGAAGCTAAGCCCAATGCATATTGAATCGCGTTTGATGATGGCCGAACTTAACCTCGCGGCCGAAGATTTCCCTGCGGCAAGACGTGCATTAGGCGATATTGTTGAAAATGAACCTGATGCGCGTGCCTTGACGATTATGGCCGCAATTGAACGGGGTGAAGGCAGTTCAGACGAAGTCGTGCGTGGATGGTTAACCAAGGCCCTATCGGCGCCACGTGGGCCGCAGTGGGTCTGCGATAAATGTAATACAATCCATTCTGATTGGGTGCCTGTTTGTTCATCCTGCGATGCGTTAGATACGCTAAGTTGGAAAGAGGCGCCGCAAAATGAAATGCAGTCAAGCACGGGAATTGAAATGCTCCCACTGTTGATGGGAGCAGGTAAAAATGAAACAGATTCCGAAGATCTGATTAAAATAGATGAGCCAGTGATGGATCAAAATCAAAGCTAAGATCCTGACCAACTTCTATTTCTGGTACATCTTGTCCAGCAAACCGGAATGGCGCGCCGTCGTGGGTGCGCAATTCGACAACTGTTTCGGTTCCTAAGCGTTCAACAAGTGAGACGCTGCCCTTTAATTGACCATTTGGATTCAAAACCAAATGTTGTGGACGTACGCCCATGCGTACATTTGCACCATTTGTTTTTTCAGTTGAGACTAAACGCAGACCGCTAACGTCCATCCCTGATCCGTTGAATGTGGCAGTTGACGCGTCAGTCAATTTACCATCAAAGAAATTCATTTTGGGTGATCCAAGGAAGCCTGCAACAAATTCATTGTCTGGGAAATTGAACAGGTCCATCGGTGATCCAACCTGCATGATTTCACCATCTTTTAAAACCACGATCTTGTCCGCTAGTGTCATCGCTTCAACTTGGTCATGAGTCACGTAAATCGTGGTTGCGCCCAGTTGTTTGTGTAGCTTTGCAATTTCAACACGCGTGTCATGGCGCAAGGCTGCGTCCAGATTTGACAGTGGTTCATCAAATAAAAACACATCTGGGTTGCGAACAATTGCGCGTCCGATTGCAACACGCTGACGCTGGCCACCAGATAGCGCAGCAGGACGGCGATCTAGCAGATGTTCCATTTGCAGAATTTTAGCCGCGGCCTCTACACGCTCTTGGATATCTGCCTTGGCAAAGCCCTGCAAGCTGAGCGAGAATGCCATGTTGTGAAACACAGTCATATGCGGGTAAAGCGCATAGGATTGAAACACCATCGCGATGCCGCGTTCAGAGGGTGGCAAATCCATGACCGGCCGATCCGCGATTACGATTTCACCACTTGTAAGAGTTTCTAACCCTGCGATCAGTCGCAAAAGAGTGGATTTCCCGCATCCCGAAGGACCAACGAAAACCACAAACTCACCCTTTTCGATAGACAGATCGACGTCTTGGATCACGCGGGTTTTGCCAAATGTTTTTTCAACATTTCTGAGTTCTACCTGTGCCAAATTAAACCTCCTCAAAGGATGCGGTTAGTGTGTCAAAATTAAAGGTACAGCGCAGGGTTTGCGCAGTGCTGATACGATCAAAGACCAATGTACGATCATCGCCTTTGACAGCACTCATTGTATTGGAATTCATGATCGCGGGCTGATGTTTGCGCCAAGCTAAGAAGTGCGCGAATTGTTGATAGATGGATCCATCTGTTTGGGCCATATCCAATCCTGCACGTTTCAAATGTTTGCTAGATACTGGAAGCCAAGTTGATGCAGCCGTGGAAAATCCGCCGTGTTGATTGGAGTTTTCCCAAACCATTGGTGTGCGACAGGTATCGCGCCCCAAAAATGCAGGTGCGAATTTCACACCCCAGGGGTCTTGCATTTCTTCAACGGGGATATCTGTTACGTCCTCTAAACCCAGTTCTTCGCCTTGATAAACACAACTTGAACCAATCAGGCAGGTTTCCAACTTTAACAGTAACAGTTGCATTGCATCGCTTTGGTCAGCACTAAGACCCAAGGCAGCAAGTTGGCGTGTCGCAGAGCGGGGGACATCATGATTTGAGAAGGCAAAGCATAAACGACCCGATCCATTGAATGTATCAACCGCCTTATTGATGGCATCGCGCAAACCGTCCACACTCAACCCACCCCATGCAAGTAGATCAAAGTTATAGGTCGCATGTAAGCGGCCAGTGTCGGTAAAGGTTTTGCTAACCTCCATGGCGCGACCTTTGTCGCCGTCCACTTCACCCATCAAAAACCTGTCGCCATCATATTCATCCGCAATTTTATGATAGTTTTCACTGAACGTTTGAATTGCAGGTTGGTTTAGCTGCGCAACATCATGAAGTTGGCGGAAAAATGGTTGCTGTTGTTGGGGCAAATCACCAGGTACGAAATCAGGGTTGGGGGTATTGTCCAAGTACGGCGCCTGATCACCATTGATCGTATGAACGGCATCCAAACGGAAGCCATCGACCCCACGATCAAACCAAAACCGTGCAACCTGGTTCAACGCTTCGCGCACCTCTGGATTGGCGTGGTTCAAATTTGGCTGTTCTGACAAAAAATTGTGCAGATAATATTGTTGACGACGGGGTTCCCAACTCCATGCTTGTCCACCAAAGAACGATAGCCAATTATTAGGAACGGTACCGTCAGAATTCGGATCGACCCAATGAAACCAATCTGCTTTTGGGTTGTCACGGGATTGGCGACTTTCTTCAAACCATGGGTGCAAATCCGAACAATGTGCTGGAACAATATCGATCATTAATTTCATGTCTAAATCATGAATTTTAGCGATCATTTCATCAAAGTCAGCAAGCGTTCCATACTCTGGGTTTATGTCGCAGTAATTTGAAATATCATACCCAAAGTCGCGTTGTGGAGACATGAAAAATGGGCTGATCCAAATGGCATCAACACCTAAACCGGCGATATATTCCAAACGGGATGTGATTCCTTTTAGATCCCCAATCCCATCGCCATTCGAATCCTGGTATGAGCGCGGGTAAATTTGATAAATGACGGCGGTTTCCCACCACTTAAGATCGGACATTACTTATCCACCCTTCACGGATCCGGCCAACAGGCCGCGAATGAAATAGCGTTGCATTGATAAAAACACGATGACAGGCACAATCATTGAAATAACTGCTGATGCGTTCAACAGGTGCAGTTGGTCTTTAAATGTTCCTAATTGTTTTTGTAGACGGATGGGGAACACTAAATCCTCGGCATTGTTTGGACCAATATAGAGCGCCACAATCAGATCATTCCAAACCCACAAAAATTGAAAAATGCTGAATGATGCCAAGGCAGGCACAGACAATGGTACAATCAATTTTGTGAAGATTTGCAGATGATTAGCCCCATCAATCCGCGCGCTTTGCAAGAGTTCTTTGGGCAGTCCCACGATGTAGTTGCGCAGCAAATAGATGGCCAAGGGCAATCCAAACGCCGTGTGTGTAATCCAAAGGCCCGCAAACGATTTTGAGGCGACCTGACATGTATCTGTCACCTCACAATCGGTTAGCCACTGATTCAATTGTGTCGCCCATGATGCAATGCCACTGAACCCTTGTAGCACTGGAAGAAAGGCAAGTTGCGTCGGTACAACCATTAACGAAACAACGATCACAAATAACCAATCGCGCCCCGGGAATGACATCCACGCAAAGGCATAGGCCGCAAATGCAGCGATCGTAATTGGAATGATCGTTGCTGGTATCGTAACGATAAAGGATGAGATGAGCGCATTTGGCACGTTTTTGTTGTCAAACAAAACTTCTATGTAGGCATCTGAACCGAACACAGGATCCTGATCGATAAACGCATCCAATTTCTTGGGCTTAGGCGCGGTTTCTTCCGGGAAAGTCCACGTGAAATCCCCGTTCTTCTGAAATACGAAATCTCCACCACGGACATCCATGATTTCACCAGCAGGAACCAGTTTTCGGATTAGTATAGTTTTGTCGGGGTTTTCGGGATCAGGGATGCGTCCTTTGACTAGGATTGAGTTTACATCGCCTGTTACAGGAAAGCTGGAGTCTTCTTTGTTCAGACGTTCAAAAATGTTCCCTGTCATCACGGTTAGTTTTTCAGCCTTACCCTTTTCGTGGGTGCTGAAACGGTGGCCCAATTCGGTGGGTGTGAACGCTGTCCAAAAACCTGACGTTTTTGAGGCAGTTTCTGAGCGCAGTGATGTTGTGACCAGCGCAACAAATGGGACAACCCAGATGAATACAATCAGTGCCAACACAACATGTCTAAGTGATCGTGCAACCATCTAAACTATCCCTTAATGACCTAGTTCTTTTTGTTCGCGGCGAATGCGCCACGCATTGAAAACCATGTTTGGAACAACTGTCAGCATCAGCATCACAGCAATTGATGCAAATAGGTTGTCCACATTATCACCGCCGATGGACCAGTTGTTACGCGCGTTTTCCATCATCGTTGCTAACAACAGTTTGTCGTCGTCATTCGCGGACAGGGCATAGGGAATGTCGAACACCTTAAGCACCAGAATGACAAGCGTTGTCCAAACGACCAAGACCGTTGAATAAATTTGTGGCAGCTTCACGCGGAAGAATAACTGGAACGGATTTGCACCATCTATTGTAGCAGCCTCAATTGTGTCCTGAGGTACGCCACGCAGTGCTGCAGAAAAAATAACCATGGCAAATCCGGTCTGTACCCAAACCAAAATCCACATTAGGAAAAAGTTACCCCAAAATTTCAAATTATATAGAGGTTCGTTATATTCAGCGGTGTGTCCCAGTAATGCTTTCATCAACCCAATTTGGTAAGAGGGG
>OAPM01000030.1_pt1 | contig 11484 bp, 11 predicted proteins | sample 1470761 | NCBI WGS metagenome assembly OAPM01 (sample SAMEA3275546, study PRJEB22092) | marine metagenome | biome: ENVO:00000447; feature: ENVO:00002042; material: ENVO.00002110 | collected 2014-06-21T11:05:00+00 | depth 0 m | reverse complement strand
CAACATCGTTGGATAGGTGGCGTCCTGTTTGCGGGGTTGGCATGCCGCGCCAACGATCAATGATATCTTTTTCTTTGGCTTGTGTATTATGCACACGGGCAAAAGTGCGGATATTTTCACCAAAAACACGCGCCAATTCACGGGTGGCCATTTCACGTTTGCTGCGATCGTGTTCTGTTAGCAAATTTAATGTGGCTTCGATATTTAAGTCTTCGCCTTCGATATGAAAAGTCAGGCCCGCAATCGTTTCATCGAACAGTTTTTCCCATGCATCGCCAACAGCCCCCAAATCATGCAGGAACTTTTCCAATTCATCAGATAGTTGATAGGGTTCTAACGCGCGAATGCGGCGAATGGCAGGGCGATAGCGTGCCAGATCGGGGTTCGCCTTAAACAATGTGGTTAGTGCCTCTTCTGACAGGCGGTTCAATTCCAATGTGAAGAACACCAGTGGCGTTGTGAATACGGTGATTTTTTCCTGCGCATCGGATAAAAATTTGGTCCGCTCTCCATCCGTTGATAGTTGGTAATAACGTAATCCTGCGAATGACATGATCCGTCCTGCGATTGACGAAATTTTTTCATTGCGCTGAATGCAGATTAGCATGTCATCGGCTGTTAGTTCCGCCAATTTGCCTTCGTAATCGGCAGCAAATGCCGCACATTCGGTTTCCAACCATGCCATATCTTGGTCGATCTTGGGATCGTCTGTCCCCTGATACAAATCGTTCAGGTCCCATTCAGGCAAATTGCCAAGGTTGTCCGCACCACCAGAAACAGATGCATCAAAAACGGGGGATGGAAAATTAAGCATAATTAGCCTCATTGATCAGAATATTGCCAAGGTAGGGTGCGAACCAAATAGGTGCAAGGGGCGTTTATTGCGCAGCGATCAATACGTCGTCACAGATTACATCATCACGGAAAAACGCGTCGATATCACGGACCAGTTTTTCAATCAGGTCGCGTCTCTCCATCAAAACTTCATGCCGCCCGTTTTGAATGTTCAACAAAATACCATTGTCCCATTTGTTCATGTGGTCGTAAATATTTTGGGGCCTAACGATCGCTTCTTCGGTGCCAAGTAACGTCATTGCGGGAATGTTCGGGGGCGTTTTGGACATCAGATCATTAATTTCAACGATGGCTCCGCTGACCCATGAAAAACTGGGCCCACCAAGGCGTAGTTCCTGATCTTCCTTAACCTGCTTTACCATGTAATGCCAATGATCAGGATCATTTGTCAGACGGTTTCCGTCAAATTCACCCGTTAGCAGATAGCAGTCTCCATTGGTTGATGGAACATATGATTTGGCAAATCCCAAACCCATGCCAATTTTTGCAATCGCACTGGCAAACGGGTTGATAAATGGGCCAAACTCAATGCCCCACATAGGGGCACTAAAGGTGACGTGGTCAAATTCATCCCCACGGCGATATAACGCGCGCAGGCCAATGCATCCGCCCATCGAATGACCCAGCATATTCCAAGGTTTGGGCAAATCGACAGACTGTGCATAGGCAATCAGTGCATCAATGTCCTGTTGATATTGAGCAAAGTGATCCACATATCCTTGCATCGGATCGTGGGCGGGACGGTCAGAATATCCCTGACCGCGCCAATCAATTGCCACGACATTCCAGCCATATTCAATCAGCAATTTGGCAATGCGACCATATTTTTCGATGTATTCCGTGCGCCCCTGAAAAACGAATACAGTTCCATGTGGGGCTTGATGTTTCCAATTGCACACGCGCAATTTCGTGCCATCATCTGCCTGAATCCAGTGGCATGACCACTGTGCTGGCCCATCAGCCAGATCATCCCGATATGGCGCGTCTGCATAGGGCATCAGCTTAGAACGCTTCCCAACCGCATGGCTAGGCCCATGTCACCATCAAGTTTCAGGCGCCCTGTCATGAACGCAGATGTCGCATCCAAATTACCGGTCAAAATATCCTGAAACGTATCTGCGCTGGCACTTAGTGTGACATCCGCTGCATCGTCGCCTGCGCGCGCGCCAGTTTCGTCAATCAAGATAGCACCTTCGTCTTCGATTTCGAACTTTGCTACGCCGTCAAAACCATTTCCGTCCAGCTTATCGTTCAGCGCCTTTACCGCCGCTGTGACTACATCGCTCATAATTTATCCTCATTAAATGTGCTGGAAATTCCCCAGCTGGTCCCTAATATTGTGTTATGGCGAACAGATATTCCAAATTCAAATATGCCCTGACGGCAACATTAATAGCAGTTTCGCTGTGCGCATCCAATTTTTCAGTAGCTGACACAAACTCTAACACACTTGGTGAATTATATCAAAAGCTATCGAACGCGACACAATCTGATTCCGTTCTGTTAGAGAAAGAAATCCGCTTTTTGTGGCAGCAATCTGGATCAAATGTTGTGGATTTAATCCTGGAACGTGCGCAAAATGCCCAAAATCGTCTAGAACATGGATTGGCTGCTGAACATTTTACGGCAGTGATTGAATTGGCCCCTGATTTTTCGCCGGCTTGGACGGGACGGGCCAGTGCGTATCTGGCATTGGAATTGTTTGGTCCTGCTTTGCATGATTTGGAACAGGCGTTGCGAATCGATCCTCAAAATTTTGAAGCGCTGACAGGCTTGGGCGTGATCTTAGAACAGTTGGATGCGCCCGAATTGGCCCTGCGCGCGTATGACGAAGTTCTGGCTATACATCCGCACCTTGAACAGGTAATTAGTGCGCGCACTCGGGTTGCGAAAGCAGTCTCTGGGCTACCACTTTAGTTCGGGGCAAAGACATGGACGCGCGCATCGTTGCGGTTTTGGGGCCGACCAACACTGGGAAAACCCACTACGCAATTGAACGAATGCTGGCGCATCGTTCTGGTGTGTTCGGGCTTCCGCTGCGTTTACTGGCCCGCGAAGTGTACGACAAAATCGTCGCCATCCGCGGAGCCTCGGTTGTGGCGTTGGTCACAGGGGAAGAACGTATTATCCCGCCGCGTGCCGTGTATTGGGTTTGCACCGTTGAAGCGATGCCTGACAATATGGCTGTTGATTGTGCCGTTGTTGATGAAATCCAGCTGTGTGCAGATCCCGAGCGTGGTCATGTTTTCACAAACAGGCTGCTGCGCATTCGCGGCACCAAAGAAACTTTGTTCCTGGGCGCAGATACAATGCGGGGGCCGATTACCGAATTGGTACCCAACATTCAAATCATGCGCCGTGAACGGATGAGCCAACTGACCTATGCGGGATCTAAAAAAATATCCCGCATGCCACCGCGCAGCGCAATCGTGGGGTTTTCGGTGGACAGTGTTTATGCGATTGCGGAATTGATCCGCCGACAAAAAGGCGGTGCGGCAGTGGTGATGGGGGCGCTTAGTCCGCGCACCCGAAATGCGCAGGTTGAACTCTATCAAAATGGGGATGTTGATTACCTGGTTGCGACAGATGCGATTGGTATGGGGCTGAACCTTGATGTGAATCACATCGCATTTTCCGCGCTTAGTAAATTTGACGGTCGCCGTATGCGGCCGCTGGCCCCAAATGAGTTGGCCCAAATTGCGGGACGTGCGGGGCGCGGTATGCGTGATGGCACATTTGGCGTAACGGGCGAGGCATCCCCGCTGGATGATGGGGTAGCAAATGCGATTACGGAACACCGCTTTACGCCATTGAAAAAGCTTCTGTGGCGCAATGCGGATCTAAAATTAGGGACAATTGAGGCACTTATTGATTCGCTTGAAGTTGCGCCAAAACAAGAAAACTTGGTCAAAGCGCGCGAAGCGGATGATTTAATGGTTCTGAAAACACTGTCGCAGAACGCAGAAATTACAACACGTGCCCAAAACGGACCAGGGGTTTCTTTGCTGTGGGATGTGTGCCGCATCCCAGATTTTCGCAGTATCTCGCATGCGGAACATGCATCCCTACTGGATGTGATTTTCCGTTATTTATTTGACCTTGGGCGTATTCCTGATGATTGGTTTGCGCGCCAAATTAAACGTGTTGATCGGACAGAGGGTGATATTGATGCGCTCTCAAAACGACTGTCATTCGTGCGCACGTGGACTTATGTCGCACAACGTTCAGGGTGGCTTGATGATGAAAACCATTGGCGTGCGGCGACGCGCGCGATAGAAGACAGGCTATCAGACGCTCTTCATGAACGTCTGACACAACGATTTGTGGATCGGCGGACATCTGTGTTGTTGCGCCGGCTCAAGCAGAAGGAGGCCCTTTTGGCCGATGTAAACGATAATGGTGAGGTGAGCGTCGAAGGTGAATTCGTCGGTCGTCTAGAAGGTTTCCAGTTCCGTCAAGATCAACAAGCGGCAGGACAGGACGCCAAAACTTTAAAATCAGCAGCAATGCAGGCATTGGTCCCGCATTTCCATTTGCGCGCTGATAAATTTTATAATGCTCCAGATACAGAAATTGATTTCACTGATCAGGGTGGATTGATGTGGGGGGAACATGCGGTTGGCAAATTGCTGGCCGGTGATGACCCACTGCGCCCGCGCGTTAGCGTATTCGTTGACGAAGAGGCAGGCGTGGATGTCACTGAAAAGGTGCAGCGCCGTCTTCAACATTTCATTGATCGCAAAATTAATGCTTTGTTTGAACCACTTTTGACAGTGAAAAACGACGAAGAGCTTACTGGTTTAGCCCGTGGTTTTGCGTTCCAGCTGGTCGAAGCAATGGGGATCCTAAATCGCAACGATGTTGCCGAAGACGTCAAGTCATTGGACCAAGACGCACGGTCGAGTTTGCGAAAACATGGTATACGCTTTGGGCAGTTTACCATTTTTATGCCCCTGCTTTTGAAACCTGCACCGACACGTCTGCGTTTGTTGTTGTGGAGTTTGCATGCGGGATTGGATGTGTTCCCAGAAGCACCACCGCCCGGTTTGGTCACTGTCCCAGTTGATACCACCGCACCCGCGGGCGTTGATCGTTTGTCTGGTTATCGCAATGCAGGTGAACGTGCGATCCGCATTGATATGCTAGAGAGATTGGCAGATTTGCTGCGGGTTCAAGACAGTCGTGGTGGATTTGAAGCAACCGCCGATATGTTATCCATCACTGGCATGACACTTGAGCAGTTTGCAAACCTTATGGAAGGTTTGGGATATGTCGCGGCCCGTGCAGAGCGTGAAAAACAACGCGCTACTCCAGCCGCCGACGCGTCAGGTGATGCTCCAGATGCACCAAACGCCGAGGCTGTGACAGAAGAAGCCACCGATGCACCAGCACAAGACGCCACTGAGGCAGCGACAGCTGACGGTGAAGGCGCAACCGAGGCGGCTGCACCAGAAATCGAAGTGTTCTACACCTTTACATGGGGGCGCAAACCAAAGCCGCGCCATAATGGTGGGAAACGTCAAAACACTGATCAACCGCGCAAAAAGCAGGGTGGCAAACCAAAGGGCAAGCCAAACCGGGGCGATCAGGGCAAGGCCCGTTCTTTTGAGGCAAAGCCGAAGAAAGAAAAACAAATTGATCCTGACAATCCATTCGCCGCAGCGCTGATGGGTTTGAAAAAGTAAGGGCCAGTTTCATGTCAGAGCCTAAAATCCGCTTGGACAAATGGCTCTGGCATGCACGTTTTTTCAAAACGCGTACACTTGCGGCCAAAGTGGTGTCAGGTGGACATGTGCGTGTTAATTCGAGCAAAGTGTCAAAGCCCTCAGCCGCTGTTGTGGCAGATACGGTTTTGACCTTTCCGCAGGGCAATCACATCCGCGTCATTAAAATCGTCGCACTGGGAACACGCCGGGGTCCAGCCAGCGAAGCGCAAACATTATACGAAGATCTAAGCCCGCCTGAGGAAAATATCCCAAAAGAGCAAACCCAAAGAGGAGGGGCGCGTCCCACCAAAAAGGATCGGCGCAGTCTTGATCTTATCCGCGCGCGAACCCTTGATTGATTTGCCGCGCTGCTTTAGCAAGCAATGTGAGAAAGAAGTAGGATGATAGCCAATGACATACATCGTCAACGAAAATTGCATTGCATGTAAATATACCGACTGTGTTGAGGTATGCCCCGTAGATTGTTTCTATGAGGGGGAAAATATGTTGGTGATCCATCCAGACGAATGCATCGATTGTGGTGTTTGTGAACCTGAATGTCCCGCAGACGCAATTCGCCCAGACACAGAGCCAGACGCTGAAAAATGGGTGGAATTTAACCGCAAATATGCGGAACAGTGGCCTGTGATCATCACCAAAAAAGACCCCCTTCCCGAAGCGGATGAACGTGATGGCGAAGAAGGCAAGCTTGATAAATTCTTCTCAGAAGCGCCTGGCGAAGGCGGCTAGACGGTTGGTGATTCTTGGAAGGGTGGGAATCACTGAATTTTTGTGGTATACTTTGCGCACAAATGAAAAATCGTCTCGACATGGATACGGTGGGCTGGACCGTATCTAACTAAAATCAGCAAAAACCTAGCTTGGACATCCCTTGGGATGAACCTAGGTTTTTTTCGTCTGAACATCAGATGTAAAAGGGGATAATGGAATGACTAAAAGCAAGAAATCTGAATTTCGTCCGAACGAATATGTGGTCTATCCGGCCCATGGCGTTGGACAAATTGTTTCCATCGAAGAACAAGAGATTGCTGGAATCTCGATGGAATTGTTTGTGGTTTCTTTTGAAAAAGATAAAATGACGTTACGGGTGCCAACAGCAAAGGCAACGGAAATCGGTATGCGTTCGCTGAGTTCGCCAGATGTGATTGAACAGGCGATGAAAACCCTAAGAGGTAAGGCCAAAGTGAAACGTGCCATGTGGTCACGTCGTGCGCAGGAATATGAACAAAAAATCAATTCAGGTGATTTGATCGCAATCGCAGAAGTGGTGCGTGACCTGCATCGCAATGATACAGACCGCGAGCAAAGCTATTCAGAGCGTCAGCTATATGAAGCCGCGCTTGAGCGTTTGACACGCGAAATGGCGGCTGTGGCGGATGGTGATGAAAGCGCAGCAGCGAAGCGTGTAGACGAAGTTTTGATTTCACGCGCTGCCTGATCATTGACAATCTATGCTTAGAAAGGTCCGCGGTAACGCGGGCTTTTTTTATGTCAAAAACTGTAGGGCGGCTAGCAAGGTGAATGTTTCACCCAACATTTGCGTGGCGCCTAATGTATCGCCTGTGTGTCCTGCGATCTTCCATCTGGCTAATGCAGTCGCCGCAACAGCGATCCCTGCGGCGCAACCAATGACCCAAAGGCCCGAAAAACCCATCATGAACAATGCGATAATGCCCCCCAATACCAACGCCCCGAACGCAGCATTCTGATTGGACATGGCCGTTTGATGTGAGAGACCCGACCCGCGTGCATTGGGAATGCGTGCCATAATTAGGGGTAGGGGCGCACGCGACAACACTGCGGCCGATAGCAAGGCAATAAATGCAGTTTCGGCCTGCATTAATTCGGCAATAATGTGCCATTGTAACCCTATGATCAGGATCAATGCAATTACGCCATAGGCGCCGATATGGCTATCCTTCATGATGTCTAGGCGGCGTTCAATCGTCCAGCCGCCCCAAAACCCGTCCGCGCAGTCGGCTAAACCATCGGCGTGCATGGCGCCTGTGATGATCAGGGATGTCATCACGACGAACCCGGCACTGATATAAGGTCCGAACCCCAGAATGAGACATAATATGCCCATAAATGCGCTAGCGGTGCCAACAACAACACCAACCAACGGAAACGCCCAGCCCGCCGCGCCACGATGATCATAGGCACGTTCATCCAATTGAACAGGCAAACGAGTCAGCAGGCTGATGCAAATAAAAATATCGCGAAGGATAGGGGAATGAATGATTGCATGCATGTCGTCTTTGGTCTCCATCGCGTCAGTTTGGGGCTTGAGCTTTCAGGGTGCGCAGGCAATAAGCCATCACCATCTAATCCAAGGGGTATCCAATGACTGACCGTTTTTCATCGCTCGCCGAGTTTGTAACCCTAGTTAAAGAACTGCCAGCGGCGGATCAAGAGGCGGCATCTGGTGCAGCTGATCGAAATGCGCAACTTACGAAACCTGCGGGTTCTTTGGGTAAACTTGAAGAGATCGCCCTTTGGTATGCGGCATGGCGCGGACATGCGCGACCAGCGATTGAGGCGCCGCAGGTTGTGATTTTTGCGGGCAATCATGGGGTCTGCGCGCAGGGTGTTTCGGCATTTCCATCCGAAGTCACCCAGCAGATGGTATATAATTTTCAGGCAGGCGGTGCCGCAATCAACCAACTGTCCAAGTGTTTTGGTGCAAAGTTAGACGTGATTGCATTGGATTTAGAGAACCCGACCGCTGATTTCACGGCCGGCCCTGCAATGAGCGAAGAAGAATTGATTGCGGCCCTTCACACGGGTTGGGATGCGGTTGATGTAAATGCCGATATTTTGATCACAGGCGAAATGGGCATTGGTAACACAACTGCTGCAGCCGCGATCGCGGCGGCATTGTTTGGCGGATCAGCCGAAGATTGGGTTGGACGTGGCACTGGCGTTGATGACGAGGGGCTTGCGCGCAAGGCCTCTGCGGTGTCACGCGGACTTGCCGCCAATCCAGAGGCGACATCGGGAATCGAGGCGCTGAGGTGTCTGGGGGGGCGTGAATTGGCCGCCATGGCAGGGGCAGTGGTGCGGGCGCGTACGTTGAACATTCCAGTGATTATGGATGGTTTTATCTGCACAGCCGCGTGTGCGACATTACATGCCATCGATGCTGCTGCGTTGGATCATGTGATTGCTGGCCACGCAAGCGCGGAGCAAGCGCACCAACGTATGTTGGACCACCTAAATAAGGATGCAATCATTCAAATGAATATGCGCCTTGGCGAGGGATCAGGTGCCGCCACGGCGCTGGGTATTGTTAAGGCAGCTGTGGTGTGCCACTCGGGTATGGCCACCTTTGCTGAGGCGGGTGTTGCAGGGGGTTAACCCTGTGCTGTCGTATCCTGACCATTTGTTTCATCGTCGGTAGGGCCGTCACCCGCACGGATAGTCAGCATCGTTGCTTCCAGCTCTTGCTCCAATTCTTTGGCGCGCGCGACGTAGGCTTCATTTTCATGAACGGGTGTATCTGGGTCCCATAACGGGGCCAATTGGCGCATTGCATGCCTGTCATGTTTGTAGAATGCCTTTTCTGCGTCATGCGCTTCGTGTGCGCTTAGCCCAATATTTTCCAAAACATAACGGCCCGCGCGCAGTGAACTGTCAAACATTTCGCGCACAATGTCATTGGCACCTGCGCGGAACAAACGGTACACATGAACGCGATCGTGCGCACGGGCGATGATGTGCAGATCAGGCCGTTCGCTGCGCGCATATTGAATAAGTTTTTCACAGGCTGCTTTATCATCAATGGCAACAACCAAAACACGTGCTTTTTGCAAACCCGCTGCGTGTAAAATTTCGGGTCGTGTTGGATCACCAAAGAACCCCTTGAACCCGAACCTGCGCATCAACTGTATCATCCCAAGATCATTATCCAAAACCACTGTTTCGTATCCTGAATTGCGCACCAAACGATTTACAATCTGTCCAAAGCGCCCGATGCCGGCGATAATCACCGGTCCACCTGCATGCACTTCATCCTCTTGTTCATTTGTAACTGTTACGTTGATGCGCCGACTTAGAACATCATAGGCAATGAAAAATGCCGGCGTGATTAACATTGAAAGTGCAACAATCAACAAAAGTTGATCACTAAGTGCAGGGGGCAAAACGTGTTGCTGCACGCTAAAGCCGATCAAAACAAATCCGAACTCACCAGCCTGTGCTAAGGACAACGTGAACAGCATGCGTGAACGTCCCGACATATGGAACAGCACAGCGATCGCAAATAAAATAGCCCCTTTAATCGCAATGACACCTAGGGTCATTAGCAGAATGTTAGCCGGATTTCCGAACAAAACGCCAAAGTTGATACCCGCCCCGACAGTAATGAAAAACAGACCTAACAACAGCCCCTTGAACGGTTCAATTGCGCTTTCCAGCTCGTGGCGAAATTCCGAATTTGCCAAAACAACACCCGCTAGGAATGTGCCCAAAGCAGGCGAGAGGCCCAAGATTGTCATCAGGTATCCAATGCCCACAACAATCAAAAGTGCAATCGCCGTATACATTTCACGAAGCCGCGCGGCGTGAATAAAGCGAAACACGAACGGAATCAAAAAGATACCCGCTAAAATAATGCCCGCGATCACACCCACAGTTACGAGCGTTACGGCCCACCCAGTAAGACCCTCAAGCAAATTGGGTGCAGCATGCGCCGTCTGATGTATTCCGTGATCATTTGATGCCTTAGGCGTGTGATCCGCATATGGCAGTGCCAAAAGAGGAACCATTGCCAACATTGGAATCACGGCAATGTCTTGCGTTAGCAAAACCGAAAAACTTGAGCGCCCACCGGGTGTCTGCATCAATCCTTTTTCGTTTAGGGTTTGTAGAACAATCGCGGTTGAGGACAGGGATAGGATCATCCCAACGGCCAATGCAGATTGCCACGCCAGCCCAAAGGCAAAAGCAACCCCACCAATCACCGCAATTGTGCATGTGATTTGCAATCCACCTAAACCCAACAGTTTGTGGCGCATGTCCCACAGCGCGCGTGGTTCAAGTTCAAGCCCGATCACGAATAGCATCATAACGACCCCGAATTCGGCAAAATGCTGAAGATCGGCGGTTTCAGATCCAACAAGCCCCAAAACAGGGCCAATTATGATGCCCGCCGCCAAATACCCCAAAACAGACCCCAGGCCCATCCGCGATGCAATGGGCACCGCGATAACCGCAGCCGATAAATAGATCACCGCTTGTGATAGAAAACCTTCCATATTTCACCCGTTAAATTGGCAGGGCAGAATCCGCCTTGCACTGATCCATCACAATTTGGCTTTGCACCCGTGACACACAGGGTGATTTCAACAAAACCTCATGTATAAGCCGGTTGAGTTCGCGCAGGTCCAAACAATACACGCGAAGTAGACCGCAACCTGACATGATGGCAGCTTCAGATGCAATTATGCCAGCACCGCCATAACCAGTATCACCACCAGCTATCAAAAGATGGCCGAAGCTTCCTTTATGAGTGTCTAAAATACCTTGATCCAAGGAAACATCTAAATTCTTAAGGCAAAAATCTTGCATAATTAATTTTTGAAACTAACTAATCTATCAAGTGAGAAAGAGCCAACCCAAACAGAATCTCCATCAGGCAGTGCCACTGTAGGAAATGCAGCCTTATTTTCATTAAAAGTGTAAATATTTATTGGCATAAGATCTTTGGTGCTAAGTTCAATAACCTTAAATGGCAGTGAGCAGATCATATGATCTTTTTCGATACCCTTTAAAGTATATCCATCACATTTAGCTATAACATCAAATGTTTCATGATTTAAGCTTGTCACCCAAATTGAACTTTCATCAATAACTAAATTATCTGGACCATTGATACCAAAACTAAAAACTTCTTCTTTTTTGG
>OAPM01000029.1_pt1 | contig 11510 bp, 13 predicted proteins | sample 1470761 | NCBI WGS metagenome assembly OAPM01 (sample SAMEA3275546, study PRJEB22092) | marine metagenome | biome: ENVO:00000447; feature: ENVO:00002042; material: ENVO.00002110 | collected 2014-06-21T11:05:00+00 | depth 0 m | reverse complement strand
GGTTGCGCCTAATAAAATTGCGCTGTAAGGAGGTTTTGCGCAACAAAGGACGCCAACTATGACGAAATCTAAAATAACACGCGAAGAAGCCTTAAATTTCCACCTAGAGCCAACACCAGGTAAATGGGAAGTCAGCGCAACTGTCCCAATGACCACTCAGCGGGATTTGTCACTGGCGTATTCCCCAGGCGTTGCTGTTCCATGTGAGGAAATCGCAGAAAACCCCGAATTGGTTTACGATTATACGAATAAGGGCAATTTGGTCGCGGTTATTTCAAATGGTACGGCCGTTTTGGGCTTGGGGAATTTGGGTGCGCTGGGCAGTAAGCCCGTGATGGAGGGGAAATCCGTCCTGTTCAAACGCTTTGCTGATGTGAATTCAATCGATATCGAAGTGGATACAGAGGACCCAGATGAATTTTGTAAGGCGATTAAACTGATTGGGCCAACATTTGGCGGCATTAATTTAGAAGATATCAAGGCGCCAGAGTGTTTTATTATCGAACAGCGCCTGAAAGAGGAAATGGACATCCCTGTTTTCCACGATGATCAGCATGGAACGGCTGTTATTTGTGCAGCAGGTTTGATCAACGCCTTACATATTTCTGGGAAAAAGATTGAGGATGTGAAAATCGTTCTTAACGGTGCGGGTGCTGCGGGGATCGCCTGTATTGAACTGTTGAAATCTATGGGCGCGCGTCATGAAAATTGTATTGTTTGTGACACAAAAGGCGTGATTTATCAGGGCCGTACAACAGGTATGAACCAATGGAAATCTGGCCACGCTGTGAAAACTGATTTGCGCACACTAGAACAGGCAATGGTGAACGCTGATGTGTTTTTGGGTGTGTCGGTCAAGGGTGCAGTTACGCAGGATATGGTAAAATCCATGGCTGATAACCCTGTGATCTTTGCAATGGCAAACCCAGATCCCGAAATTACTCCGGAAGAGGCACATGACGTGCGCCCAGATGCTATTGTCGCAACGGGGCGTAGTGATTATCCAAATCAGGTGAATAATGTTTTGGGGTTCCCTTATTTGTTCCGCGGCGCGTTGGATATTCACGCCCGCGCTATTAATGATCCGATGAAAATTGCTTGTGCACAGGCACTGGCTGAACTGGCCCGCGAGGATGTTCCAGATGAAGTCGCGGTGGCCTATGGCCGCAAACTGACCTTTGGGCGTGACTATATCATACCCACACCGTTCGATCCGCGTTTGATCCATCGTATCCCGCCCGCAGTTGCGCGGGCAGGGATGGAAACAGGTGCTGCACGCCGACCCATTGTTGATATGGACGGGTATGAGGTGTCTTTGCAGTCGCGCATGGATCCAACGGCCAGCATCCTGCGTGGTTTGAATTCCCGTGCGCGTGCCGCACAGGCCCGCATGATTTTCGCAGAAGGGGATGATCCGCGTGTGTTACGTGCCGCCGTTGAATATCAACGTCAGGGAATGGGCAAGGCATTGGTTGTTGGACGATCTGCGGATGTTAAGGCCAAGCTTGAGGCCGCGGGGCTGGGCGATGCTGTGCGCGAACTTGAAGTTGTGAATGCCGCTAATACCCAGCATTTAGAGACGTACAAAGAGTTTTTGTACAAACGTTTGCAGCGCAAGGGGTTTGATCGCGCAGATGTTCACCGTCTTGCAGCGCGGGATCGTCATGTATTTTCCGCACTCATGTTGGCGCATGGTCATGGCGATGGTTTGGTCACGGGGGCAACGCGCAAATCTGCACATGTTTTAAATCTGATCAATCACGTATTTGATGCAGGTGCCGATCACGGTGCGGTTGGTGTAACTGCGTTGTTGCACAAGGGTCGGATTGTTTTGATGGCCGATACATTGGTACATGAATGGCCGGACGAAGAAGATTTGGCAAATATCGCCGAACGTGCCGCGGGTGTGGCACGTCACTTGGGCCTTGAACCGCGTGTGGCGTTTGTCAGCTTTTCAACCTTTGGATACCCAGTTTCAGAGCGTGCGGAAAAAATGCACATCGCCCCCCGAGTATTGGACAAACGTGGTGTCGATTTCGAATACGAAGGCGAAATGACAGTTGATGTCGCGCTAAACGCCCAGGCGCAGGCGCAATACCCGTTTTCACGCCTTACAGGACCCGCAAATATTTTGGTCGTTCCCGCCCGCCATTCGGCAAGTATATCGGTGAAACTGATGCAGGAAATGGCAGGTGCCACTGTGATTGGTCCGATCCTATCAGGTGTCGATAAGTCCATCCAAATTTGCCCGTCTGTTGCCACATCAACAGATATTTTGAACATGGCGGTTTTGGCGGCGTGTAAAGTCGGCTAACCTTATCCTATGGCAATTTATAATCTTGGTTCGATAAATATCGACAATTTCTATCAGGTGGCACACATTCCAACGCCTGGGGAAACCATTGCGGCGGGACATATGTCTGTGGGTCTGGGGGGGAAGGGCGCGAATATGTCCGTTGCCGCCGCCCGTGGTGCGGCGCGCGTTGTGCATATTGGTGCCATCGGGGCCGAAGGCACATGGACGCGCGATCGGCTGATGGAATACGGGGTTGATACGCGGTTCATCATAGATGGAACGCGCACTGGGCACGCGATTATTTGTGTGGCAGAGGATGGCGAAAACGCCATAACACTGTTCACGGGGGCCAATCATGAAATCACATCTGATCTGATCGGTTCCAGTCTGTCAGAGGCGCAGACAGGTGATATATTCGTGACGCAAAACGAAACAAATGCGCAGGCGCAGGCCTGTGAAATGGCAAAACGGTTGGGGTTGCGCGTAGCCTATGCCGCGGCCCCGTTTGATGCGGGGGCGGTTCAGGCGGTTCTGCCACATATTGATATGCTGATCATGAATCAGGTTGAAGCGGATCAATTAACAAATGCGCTGGGCCTGCGCCCCGATCAGATGGACGTGCAGGATGTGATCATAACACTGGGTGCTGATGGATGCCGTTGGTTCGATAATCAGATGGGCAGGGTTCATGAACATGCCGCCATCCCAGCAGATGTTGTTGATACCACGGGCGCTGGGGATACATTTACGGGTTATATTTTGGCCGGTTTGGATCGTGGAATGCCGATGGAGCAGGCAATCCGCCTAGCATCACAGGCCGCGTCCATCATGGTTTCGCGTCAGGGTACTGCGGACGTTATTCCAGATCTAAAGGATATTCAGGACAAGTTTGGAAACGTTTAATCCTGGGAAAAGTTTTGCAAAACCTAATGATCTACGCCAATCCTAACAAAGGCTGGGTATATATTGAAAGGGGCCCGCAGGCCCCCCAATTGTGTCTGGTTTAGCTGCGAACCAACTTTTCATAACTTTCGGAAATATCGCGGGTTAGTGCGCCAACCTCGAAATTATAATCGCCTATTTGGCCAACGGGCGTCACCTCTGCCGCTGTTCCTGTTAGCCAGCACTGTTCAAAGCTTTCCAGCTCTTCTGGCATGATGTGGCGTTCGTTCACCTTGATGCCCTTTTGTTTCAGCATATCGATCACGGTTTGACGTGTGATCCCATTTAGGAATGCATCAGGTGTTGGTGTGTGAACCTCTCCATCTTTTACGAAAAAGATATTCGCGCCTGTCGCTTCGGCAACATATCCGCGATAGTCGAACATCATTGCGTCCGAACACCCTTTGTCTTCGGCGGCATGCTTGGACATGGTTGCGATCATATATAGGCCTGCTGCCTTGGCTTGTGATGGGGCGGTTGCTGGGTCTGGACGGCGCCATTTTGCGATATCCAATTTCGCGCCCTTCATTTTGGCATCGCCATAATAATTGCCCCACGCCCAAACGGCGACAGCCATGCGCACGGGGTTCCCACGAGAGGCGACACCCATATCATTGCCCGCACCGCGCCATGCAACTGCGCGCACATAAGCATCCTGCAGTCCATTCGCATCAAGCGCGGCTTGTTTCGCGGCCTCGATCTCATCAACGGTATAAGGAATTTCGAAATCAATCAGTTGACCAGATTTGATTAGTCGTTCTGAATGCTCGCGGCTTTTAAAGATTTTACCTTCGTAGCAGCGCTCGCCCTCAAAGACAGAGCTGGCATAGTGCATCGCATGCGTCAGGATGTGCACCTGTGCATCGCGCCACTCAACCAATTGACCATCAAGCCAAATTTTGCCATCGCGATCTTCATAACTGCCAGCCATCGTTATATCCTCTTGCTGTGTTTTGTGGTCAATCTTTCGTAATCTTTCACAAACTATGTCCGTTTCGGTCATATTATTGCGCAGAAACTGTGAATCGGTAACAGTTCGGACTTGGAATGTCAACAACACTGACATAAAATGAAGTCATATAAAAAGGATGCTTGGTATGGCGACCTCTAATCGTTCCATGGGCGAAGCCCTGCTATTTTTAACTGATGAACAACTGCGTCAGGGGATAGAAGCGATGTTTTTCGCCTATCGCGGGTTCACCGCTGATCCAGATCGTATTTTGGATAAATATGGCTACGGTCGCGCCCACCACCGCGCGATTCACTTTATCAATTGTGTGCCTGGAACGACGGTGAATAATTTATTGCATATCTTAGGTGTCACCAAACAATCCCTGAACCGTGTTTTGCGATCCCTGATCGACGATGGATTGGTGGAAGTGCACGTTGGTCACAAGGACCGTCGTGAACGGCATTTATATCTGACAGAAACGGGGCAATCGTTAGAACAGGAATTGTCAAATGCCCAGCGCGCACGGATGCGCAGCGCCTATCGGGAAGTGGGCGCAGACGCCGTTTCTGGATTTCGCCAAGTGCTTGAGGCGATGATGGATCCAGAAATGAAGCGTGCCTATTGGCAATTGCGTGATACCGAGGAGACAGACCGATGAATGCTCATCTTCTTATTGTTGACGATGATGAGCGTATCAGATCGCTGTTAAAGCAATTTTTGTTACGCAATGGATTTTTAGTCAGTGCTGCACGCGATGCAATGCACGCCCGAAAAATCCTGTCTGGTTTAGATTTCGACATGATCATTCTGGATGTAATGATGCCTGGTGAAGATGGCGTTAGCCTGACGAAATACATCCGCGAAACCCGTCAGACGCCCATTTTGCTGTTAACTGCAAAGGGCGATACAGAGGATCGCATTGTTGGGTTAGAGGCAGGCGCAGATGATTATCTGTCAAAACCGTTTGAGCCCAAAGAGTTGCTGTTGCGCATCAACGCAATTTTGCGCCGCGTGCCTGAACCAAAAATTACGCAGGTGACACCAACAATTTTGCATCTGGGGATATGTCGGTATGATATTGCGCGTGGTGAACTGTGGCAGGGTGATCAATTGGTACGATTGACAGGGACAGAACATCAATTGATGAAAATTTTTGCAAGTTCAGTGAGCGCACCTGTTTCCCGCGCCCAGTTGGTTTCTGAACTTGGGCGCGATGAAAGCCAAGCACAAGATCGCGCGATTGATGTCCAAATTACGCGCCTGCGGCGCAAGCTAGAGGCCAACCCGAAAGAGCCGAGATACCTTCAAACTGTTCGGGGTGCAGGATATATGTTGGTTAACGATTAGGTAACACACGCACCGACGTTATACCGATGCGAAACTGACGTAAAACACACCTGCGTTTTAGGCCGATTTGATACTGGCCGTGACGTAATTTACCGACAAATCCCGATCAGATAATTTCCAGCCCCAGGTGATCGGATTAAACACAAACCCTTTGCGATCCACAGGCTCTAGGCCTGCATCTGAGATAAGCGTATACAATTCATCGGGCGTTATAAATTTTGACCATTCATGTGTCCCCTTGGGCAACCAGCGCATCACGTATTCCGCCCCCACAATCGCCATTGCGAAACTTTTGGCATTGCGATTGATTGTTGAGCAAACCATCAAACCACCGGGGCGCAATAATTTTTGACAGGCCGTCAAATAGGCAAGCGGATCTGCCACATGTTCCACAACTTCCATATTTAGAACGATATCAAAGACTTCACCGTTTTCGGCCAATTCCTCGGCCGTTCCAAAACGATAGTCGATGTCCAACCCCGACTGGCGGGCGTGTGCCTCGGCCACGGGGATGTTGCGTGCTGCTGCATCCACGCCAACGACAGTTGCGCCCAAACGCGCCATCGGTTCGCACAGCAATCCGCCGCCGCAGCCAATATCCAAAATACGCAGACCCTGAAACGGATTGGGGGCGTTTAGATCGCAATTAAATTCGCCCGCGATTTGGGTCGTGATATAATCCAATCGACATGGGTTTAGCATATGCAGTGGCTTAAATTTTCCGTGGGGATCCCACCATTCTGCCGCCATTGCCTCAAATTTTGCAACTTCTAATGGATCAACGGTCGTATCTGAGGCTTGCATTTTCATCTCCGTCTGGTTTTCTTGGGTTTAGATCACATATAGGACGTATATGGACAACCGATCAGAGCAAAAAGCAGAAAATTCTCCGTTATATCCCGCGATTGACCCATTTTCGCAGGAAATGTTGGATGTGGGGGATGGGCATAAGGTGTATTTGGAACAATCCGGCGCGCGGGATGGGCACCCTGTTGTGGTTGTACATGGGGGGCCGGGTGCTGGGTGTAGTGCATCCATGCGCCGGTATTTCGACCCATCAAAATATCGGATCATCATGTTCGATCAACGCGGATGCGGTCGATCGCTGCCCTATGCCAGCATTGAACATAACACAACGTGGGATTTGGTGCGCGATATGGAGCATATTCGTACCCATCTGGGTGTGGACAAATGGGCTGTGTTTGGCGGTAGTTGGGGTGCGACGCTGTCATTGATTTATGCGCAAAGCCATCCCGATTGTGTAAGTCACCTAATTTTGCGTGGCGTGTTCCTAATGACCCAACCTGAATTGGATTGGTTTTATGGCGGGGGCGCGGGTAAGTTTTGGCCCGAGTTGTGGCAGAGGTTTGTTTCCGTTATCCCAGAGGAAGAGCGCGACGATCTGATATCCGCTTATCACAAAAGGTTATTTTCTGGTGATATGCGTGAAGAAATGCGATTTGGCACCACATGGACAAACTGGGAAAATGCGATGGCTTCTTTCCAGTCCAATGGATTCGGCGGGCATTGCCCACCCGCGTATGCACGTACATTTGCGCGGATCGAAAACCATTATTTTATAAATGGCGGGTTTTTGAATCAGGATCAGAAAATTTTGAACAACATGGAGCGGATCCGGCACATACAAGGATACATTGTTCAGGGGCGGTATGACATGATTTGCCCACCTGCAATGGCTTATGAGCTTTCTCGGAAATGGCCACGATGCGATCTTCGTATCATGTCGTATGCAGGGCACGCCATGTCCGAGCCCAAGATTAGTTCGGAACTGGTTTCGGTTATGGATAAACTGCGATTTTAGGTTGATTCAGACGAAATGGGTTGTTTTTCATCGGATCGTCCCGACATATGCTCAAACCAAAAGGAATGGATATGCCCGAAGTAAATCAGGCCGCACTGGATTTTTTGATGACGCGCCGTTCGCGCCCTGCGAAAACGCTTGATCTGCCCGTTCCAGATCGCATCGAATTAATGTCACTGTTAACAGCGGCCGCGCGAACGCCAGATCATGGAAAATTAGAGCCGTGGCGTTTCATTGTTCTATCCCAAGAAAAATTGCGCAGTTTGGCGCAATTGGTATCTGATCGTGGGACCGCATTGGGACATGAGCCAGAGAAAATTGAAAAAGCCCAAGGCACCTATAATACAGGCCACTTGGCCGTTGCAGTCATTGAGGTTCAAAAACCATCCGAGAAAATCCCAGCGATTGAACAAACCTATTCCGCAGGCGCTGTATGCTTGGCATTATTGAATGCGGCACTTGCTTCTGGCTGGGGGGCGAATTGGATTTCTGGGTGGCCATCACATGACCGTGGGTTTGTTCAAGCTGGTCTGGGATTGGCAGAAAACGAACGGGTTGCAGGTATTATTTATCTGGGTACTGCGCGTGCAACCCCACCAGAGCGTCCACGCCCCAATCTAGATGAACTAGTGAGCTGGAAATGAGCCTGATCATGCGCGCAATTGCGCTATCGGTTTTACAGCTTTCTGATCGCCGATTTCAACGAGTTGTTATTAAATCAATCGTTCTGGCGATATTGGCTCTCTGGGCTTTGGCCGTTGGTGGTGGCACAGTTTTGGGGTGGTTTTTTAGTGGCGATTTCACCCTGCCATGGTTTGGAACGATTTCGTTTAGCGGGTCACGGATTGGGTGGGGTGCATTCTGGATAATACTGGGATTATCAGTGTTTTTGATGGTTCCAGTCGCATCAGCCATGTCGGCGTTTTTTGTCGATGATGTTGCCCGCGCAGTCGAAGAACGCCACTATCCAAATACACAGGCAGTATACCAATCAAAGCTGTCAGAAGAGGTTAGAGAAAGCCTAGGGTTTCTGGGTACGATGTTGATTGCAAATCTGATTGCGTTGATTTTTTACGCATTATTTACTGTGTTTGCGCCGATTATTTTTTGGTCACTAAATGGATATTTGATTGGACGCGAATATTTTTATATGGCTGCAAAACGCCACTTGGGGCGCGAAAAAGCATTATCTGCGTTTCGCAATAACCGGTTTCGTGTCTGGATCTGTGGCGTGATCTTGGTCTTGCCGATGAGTGTTCCGTTTTTGAACCTTTTGGTTCCTGTCCTTGCCGCAGCCAGTTTTACCCATCTGTTTCAAGCGTGGATGGCGGGCCATAACGATCAAAGAAATCTAAATCGTCCACTGTGATTGCACCTGAAACAATTATCCCTGCCACGATGGCCCAGATAACCGCGGAAATACCCGTTGTGATCCATGCCTTTTTGCTTAGATAATGATTTTCTGGTGCGCCGGCTTGGGTGCCTTCGACGACATCGCCCAGATCACCCTGTGTTTCAATTTTAAACGGGATAACGATCAGGAATGTCATGAACCAAATGACAGCGAATAAAACTAATGCAGATGTGATTCCCATGCCGATACCCCAATCTTAAACCTGTTCTAATTCGATAAGCGTGCCATTAAAGTCCTTTGGATGCAGGAACAGCACAGGTTTTCCATGTGCGCCAATCTTTGGCTCGCCTGTACCCAATACGCGGGCGCCTGTTGATTTTAGATGATCACGTGCTGATAGGATATCATCAACCTCATAGCAGACGTGGTGGATTCCGCCAGATGGATTTTTATCCAAAAACCCTTGGATCGGGCTGTTTTCGCCCAGTGGGTACAAAAGTTCGATTTTTGTGTTGGGCAGTTCAATAAAAATAACTGTTACACCATGATCTGGTTCATCCTGTGGGGCGCCCACGTTTGCACCCAACGCGCTGCGATACTGATCGGCGGCGGCCTCTAAATCAGGAACGGCGATCGCTACGTGGTTAAGTCGTCCAATCATTTGGTACCCTCTTTGTTTTTTGCATATATGCCGATTTTTTAGACAATTTCAAAGGGGACAGTTCCGCGCAGTCACATTTGTTAACTCTTAATTAGCCTTCCGAACGCAACATGGTAGGGAATCGATAGGAGGTGATGATGGAGAACGATCTGGACCCCTTAAACCTAATGCCGAAACCAACACCAAATCGGCCCTTATTGGGTTTAACGATATTGATCGTAGAAGACAGTCGGTTTTCGTGCGAAGCGATGCGATTTATGGCCTTGCGCAGTGGGGCACGATTAAGGCGTGCCAATAGCATTCAATCAGCAAAGCGTCATTTGCGTGTGTATATGCCGTCGGTAATTATTGTTGATGTCGGGCTGCCTGATGGATCTGGTTTAGATCTAATACGCGAATTGTCGAACACGAGACCAAGGGTTGCTGCACTAATCGGCACCAGCGGAGATGAGTTGCACCATACTGCAACGTTAAAAGCTGGTGCTGATGTATTTATTTCTAAGCCTTACGAAAGCTTGGCATCGTTTCAACAAACGCTGCTTAACTTATTTCCTGGTTCCGAACCCCTTGGCCTGCGTTTGGTTTCAAATGACATGGTGCATCCAGATCCAGCGGCACTACGTGATGATTTGTATCATGCTAAATCATTAATTGAGCATGAACCAAACAAGCCAATGTGTGATTATTTACGTCAGTTTTTAACAGGCGTCGCAAAAAGTGTTGGAGATACCCATCTAGAGCGTGCAGCGCAAAATGAACCGATTGAGGATTTAGGAGTCATCATTGATCAAAAAATTCGAGAGGTGCGAATATTTTAGCGATCTTGTATTGGATCTGATTGGGCAAGTACCAATCGCGTTAGATTGCGCAGGCTCTCTTTTTGATGGCCAGCAGCGTTAAAATTGGATGGTGACAGCCAGGCACTGAATGCCTCTTTTAGTGCGGGCCATTCGCTATCAATGGCAGCAAACCAGGCGGTATCTCGATTACGTCCTTTTACCACGGTTGCTTGGCGGAAAATTCCTTCATAGCTCAGACCAAGCCTTTGAGCCGCGCGCCGCGATGGTAAATTCAACGCGTCACATTTCCACTCAAAACGCCGATACCCATTTTCAAAGGCCCATTTCATCATCAGAAAAAATGCTTCTGTTGAAATGGGTGTGCGTTGTATGCTGGGCGAAAGGCATATATGGCCAAGTTCGATACTGCCCGCGTTTGGGTCAATGCGCAGATATGATTGCACACCAAAATATTCGCCCGTTTGGATATTTTGTATCGCTAAGAAATATGGATCTGACTGTTTGGCGAGTTCGGAAACAAACCGAAAATACTGCGCAGACGAATTAAAGGGACCATAAGGCAGGTAATCCCAGATGTGATCATGATCGCTGTATGCCCGAAATAAATGCGCAGCATGATCGGCAGCACATAGGCGAACCAATCGAGTGTATTGTCCCGCTAGATGTTGAAAGTTGGGGACGTTTGGAGTTTTCCAGTTCACCACAACATCACCCAATTTGCTTTGTTTCACCGTTTACCTTCCGACATATTTTGTGCGCTAACAGTAGGTATCGGTGTCGATGCCGTCAATCAATCCCATTTCCAGCGTATGCAGTAGGACTTGTTCATGTTTGCGTTATTTACACGAATGTGTGCGACGTTGTTTTCGAGCGTGATTGGGAAAGTTTCATAATAACGGCCGGCTGCAGTATTATAATGATGTTCCCAGACGTGTGCTGGCAAATCGTCGCCGTTGAAATGAACCCAATAATTAATAGTACCTATCGGTTGGGCCTCAAGAACGCTAAGCCATTCAATATTTTCAGGAAACACACCTACATAATCGGCGGTCTTTTTAACAGTAATTGTTTCACCTGGTTGTAACGCAGGATCAATTATTTTCGTAGAAGCAGTATTGACGCCGACACGTTCGTGTACGTCAAATGGCTCTCCATCCACGCGGATATTTTCGACTTTTCCACTCGTTGTATAATATTCTGAGACAAACTCGGTCATTGGGCGATATATTGCTTCCAATACAACGGTATCTTCAACAAGGGCATCAATTCGATTTTCGCTTAAATATAGATTTCTAGTAAAACTCCGATAAAAGTAATTGAGGTTCAGCCCATCCTT
>OAPM01000028.1_pt1 | contig 11822 bp, 9 predicted proteins | sample 1470761 | NCBI WGS metagenome assembly OAPM01 (sample SAMEA3275546, study PRJEB22092) | marine metagenome | biome: ENVO:00000447; feature: ENVO:00002042; material: ENVO.00002110 | collected 2014-06-21T11:05:00+00 | depth 0 m | reverse complement strand
CGTACTGGCTTCCATAGCCTTGTATTGGCGATTCCGACACAAAACCCTTCGCATGGATTAAGCAGCAATACCTGCCCGCTTCAACAATGCATCCACTTTTGGATCTCGACCCCTAAATTTTTTAAAGAGCTCGTCCGGTGCTACGGTACCTCCGCTAGAAAGAATCTCAGCAAATCCGTTCGCTGCTGCCTCACTGAAGATGCCCTCTTCTTTGAAACGCTCGAATGCATCCGCATCCAGCACCTCAGCCCATTTGTAGCTGTAGTACCCTGCACTATAACCTCCTTGGAAAATATGACTAAAGGCTGTAGAGGATAAGGTTCCCTCGACAGGTGAGAAAAGCTGTGTATCGGCTGTTGCTGCACGTTCAAAATCGGCCACAGCGTCTTCCATAGGTCCAGTAAGTCCATGGTAGGTCATATCCAGATACCCAAAGTTGAGTTGACGCAATGTAGCGTACCCTTCCATAAACTGCTGGCTTTCCACGATACGATCCACGTATTCCTTAGGCAGTAATTCACCCGTTTCATAGTGCTTTGCAAACAAGGCCAACGCCTCGGGCTCGTAGCACCAATTCTCTAAAATCTGTGAAGGCAATTCAACAAAATCCCAATACACACTGGTTCCCGTTAATGAAGGATAGGTACCGCGTGCCATCATCCCGTGCAAGGCATGACCAAACTCATGGAACAAAGTCGTGACTTCGTTAAAGGTTAATAGCGAAGGTTTATCCGCAGTGGGTTTTGTGAAGTTACATACAATGCTAATGTGTGGACGTACGACCTGCCCATCCAGGCTATACATGCTTCGATAACTCGTCATCCAGGCACCTGCACGTTTCCCAGCACGCGGGAAAAAATCGGTGTATAAGAGGCTTAAAAATTCACCGTCCTTATCATATACCTCATAGGCATCCACGTCCTCGTGGTAGGTAGCGATACTGGCATTCTTTTTAAAACTCAATCCATAAAGTTTGGTACTTATTTCAAACACACCACCCAGCACATTCTCAATCTTGAAGTATGGCTTGAGTAAATTATCGTCGAGGTTTAAAGTGGCCTTTTTTAGCTTCTCCGACCAGTATGAAAAGTCCCAAGGCTTTACCTCGCCCTGATGCCCTGCATTGCTCGCAAATTTTTGAACGGCATTCAAATCCTTTTCAGCAGCCGGTTTTGCCAACACTTTCAAATCGCTCAAGAACGACAATACCGTCTCTGGAGTTTTCGCCATGCGTTTGCTCAAGGTAAGCGCGGCATGAGAATCAAAGCCAAGCAACTGGGCTTTTGCTAAACGTGTATTTACTAATTCTTGGATGTTTTGTTCATTGTTGTACTCGTTGTCCTTGGCAGCTCTAGTTCCATATGCGCGGTACATTTTTTCACGAAGCCCAGCATTGTCGGCGTACTTCATGATGCTGATGTAGGTAGGCATGTCTAGACCAAAGACATAGCACTCCTTTCCTTTCTCCTTGGCCAAAGAAGCAGCGCTCGCAATGGTAGCTTCTGGCAATCCAGCTAACTCTTCGGCATCCGCTACATGAAGTTCAAAGGCCTGAGTTTCTTTCAAAACATTTTCGCCAAAGTACAGCGACAGCTTACTCAATTTTTCACTAATCGACTTCAGTGATTCACGCTCCTGCCCTTCAAGCAAGGCTCCATTGCGTACAAAACCCTCATAGGTCTCTTTGAGTAATCGTGCACTTTCTGCATCCAATTGCTCCTCCTCTCGATTCTCCCAAACCGTTTTAATGCGTAAAAACAAGGCTTCATTGAGCAAGGTCTCGTTGTTAAACAACGTCAATTTTGGACTCAATTCTCGGGCAATCGATTGAATGTCCTCGTTGGTTTCAGCGCTATTCAGGTTAAAGAAGCAACTGCTCACCACACCAAGCTCTTTAGAGGCGAACTCTAAAGGAACCAACGTATTTCTGAACGTCGGCACTTCAGTATTTGAGGTAATGGCCGAAATGCGTTCTCGCGCAACGTTCATCCAGTGCGCTGCAGCAGGCATAAAATGAGCGGGTTCTATGGTATCAAAAGCCAAACTTCCAAAAGGAGTCTGAGGGAAATCTATTAGTGGATTCATACTGGTAAATCTTAGTGCTACTAAGATACGCAGGTCCTTACATTTACTACCTTTGATCGATGGCAAAAATGGAAGTGAATTGGACATTAACGGGAATGACCTGTGCAGGATGCGCGCATAGTGCTGCATCCATTGCCGAAGGGACTCCAGGTCTCGAAAATGTTGTGGTTCGCTATGCCAGCCATAGCTTCAAAGCCACGGTCGACGAAGAACGTCTCGACTTGCCTGCTTTCAAAGCAAACCTCGCCAAAGCCGGGTACCAGCTTGAGAGCGAAAAAGTAGGCATGGAAATACAGTTCGATAGGCAACGAAAAGCATTGCGCAGACAAGCGTTAGAGCTTCTACTAGCCGTGCTGTTCGCGGGTCCATTGCTCTATTTAGGGATGAGCCATTCTACAGAAAGTCCTATGATCGCTCTTCAAGGATTATTAGCAGTAGTCCTCAGTGGTTATTTTGGCCGAAAAATTCATACAAAAGCCTTTGCACTCGCTAAGATGGGCGCGACCAATATGGACACCCTGGTGAGTTTGGGCAGTATTGTCGCCTTTGGGTATTCCTTGTTCAATCTCTTGAGCGGTAATCATGAGATCTATTTCGAAAGTGCCGGACTCATCATTGCCTTCATACTTATTGGTAAATACTTCGAACAACGGGGAAAATTGCAGAACAGCAAGGCCGTAGAAAGTCTTCTAGCACTTCAGCCCAAGGTAGCAACTAAGATGGTCGATGGACTTACCCTTAAAGTTGATGTTAGTACACTTGAAATAGATGAAGTGGTCCAAGTGAAACCAGGGGAGCAAATCCCAGTGGATGGTATTGTTGTTGAAGGAACCTCGAGCATCGACGAAAGCACCTTCACTGGTGAGCCATTGGCAGTCGCTAAAACCGCCGGGGCAGAGGTTTGGGCAGGCACTGTCAACGGAGAAGGTTTATTGCTTATTAAAGTAGTAAATACGGGGAAGGCCTCTGCCCTAGGCGGCATCATTGAAGCTGTTCTCCAGGCGCAAGAACAAGAAACTTCCATTGAGAAATTAACCGATCGCATTTCGAAGATTTTCGTGCCAAGTATTTTGATATTGAGTGTTATTGTAGGGATAGCCTGGGCTCTGATAGGAGAGCCATTGAGTATAGTATTTGCCATCAATGTGCTGGTTATTGCCTGTCCTTGTGCCCTTGGACTTGCGACTCCTCTAGCTGTTGTAGCAGCCACTGGTAAAGCAGCGAGAAAAGGAATGCTCGTTCGCAATGCGAGTGCATTGGAATTGGCCCATAAGGTAGACCACATTTTATGGGACAAAACAGGTACTTTAACTAAAGGCAAGCCCACAGTTGTTGCCATTTCTGGGGATGTGGCCAATTTTAAAAATACACTTATCGCCCTGAACCAAGGCGGGTCACATCCATTGAACGAAGGCATGAAACAACACTTCGGTTTTCAAGGAGGATTGCCGAAAGTGAGAAGATTAAAGGCCTTGCCCGGTAAAGGGATCCAAGGGAAAATAGACGGCAATGTATACCACTTAGGTTCGCCATCATGGTGTGAAGAAATCACCGGTCAAAAAGTCGCTACTGAGAAAACCACCGCAGTACTCTTTGATGAAACTAATGTCCTGATTACGGTATTGTTTGATGATGTATTGGCAACAGGTGCAGTTGATATTATACAGCATACAAATACACTCGGCATCTACAATGTATTGCTCTCCGGGGATAAAACCCCGGTGGTTGAAGCACTAGGACAAAAACTGGGATTACAAGAGAGCTTTGGTGAAATGATGCCCATAGAAAAAGTCGAAAAAGTACAAGCCTTTAGAAGCAAGGGTACCGTTTTGATGATAGGCGATGGTATTAATGATACCGCGGCGCTGAGCGCCGCGGATGTAGGCCTGAGTTTCGCGGCCGCTACCGCGGCCGCGCAGCAGAGTGCTGATGTTGTACTGATGCGCGATGGTGTACTTGGGTTGAAACGGTACTTCGCTTTGGCTGCACAGTTCAGACAAACCTTACGAGGTAACCTCATTTGGGCCTTTGGCTACAATGTTGTCGCCATTCCTTTAGCGGCTGGCTTGCTCTACCCTACATTTGGCATTAAATTGACCCCGATGATCGCAAGTATTGCCATGAGCATAAGCAGTATTGGTGTTGTGATGAACAGCTTAAGAATGCATATAAAACCCCTGAAATAATGACCATAGATACCAAAATCAATTGCGGCGGATGTATCGCCAAAGTCCAAGGAGATTTGAATGAATTGCTCGGAGAAGGCAATTGGTCCGTAGATACTTCGTTACCCAATAAACCATTGACGTTTTCAGACGAAGCAGATGTCGAAGAAGTCATGGACGTACTGGACGAATTCAACATGAACGTATAAATGAATGTTGCCCTCATCTCAAGAGCTACGCTGTACAAGCAACCTGGCGGTGATACTGTTCAGGTCGAACGTACGGCAGATGGACTGAGAGCGCTAGGGCATGAAGTACATATTGTTCTCACAGGACAACCTCTACCGAAAGAAGTAGAACTTATCCATGGTTTTAACCTCGGAAGGCCGGCAGATCTATTGCCCTATTTCAAATCGTTCAAGGGCAGAAAAGTCCTAAGTACCATTTTTGTGGACTACAGCCTTGCAGATAAAAAGCGTGCTCCAATGGCTTATGCACTCCTGGGTGGACATGGCATGGAGTGGCTAAAGACCATTTTACGTGGGTTAAACGGTAGCGACCGTATGCCAAGTATCGGCTACCTCTTTGCAGGACAACGCCGCAGTATGAAGCGCTTGCTCGCTCTAAGCGATCGGGTCATCACTTCATCCATGAGCGAATACGAGCGTATTGCTGCTTGGAGCGGCTTAGGAGGGAAAGGACTACGCGATCAACACCAGCTGATTCCCTTGGGGATTAACGAGGATTTTCTTCAATCGACCAATAAGCAGGAAGTTCGAGCCGGACTTCTTATGGTGGGTCGACTGGAATACCTGAAGAATCAAAAAACCATTATCGAATGGGCGAGTGAACGCAACTGGCCCCTGACGGTCGTAGGTGATGCCAACGTGAATCAACAGGACTACTACCAGGCATGTGTTGCTACTGCAGGACCGACCGTTACATTTTTGCCCTACACTAATACCGACGACATCATCCGTTTGATGGACGAGCACCATTGCTTAGTCATTCCTTCACTTTTTGAAACCTACAGCCTGGTCGGTTGGGAGGGCGCAGCGAGAGGGATGGCCGTTGTTGCGAATAAAGCGGCTGATATGAGTGAGACCTTAGAACCTGTGGCGGAATTGGTCCCTATTGAGAACAAGGAAGCTTTCATCGAGGCGATAGAAACCGGGTTAAAAAGACATGAAAAATCCCAAGTGCCGTTTACAAACTTTACTTGGGATGCTATAGTTAACCGAATCGTAAGCGCTTATCGCTGATTCGCCATTTCTTTCTCAAAAGTTTCTTTGAACTTTTCGTAGTTGTAATCCACCATGATCTTCTCGTTTTTAGAGAGTGCCTTGTAATAATTCTTTACAATTTTATCCCCGTCGAGCTCAATGGCAATGTAGTACTTGAACTTATCCGTTTTCTCCACCTTCATTAGGCGGTCACACACTACGAGTACACCACTTAACTCTTGGTCAATCACTGTGCGAGCATTTTCTTCAAAACGCTCCAATACCTCTTCTACATTGTTGACCTCCATGCTCTTCACGTAGTTGTCACCAACAACCTTCATCGTGGTGCTAATCATACCTGCAAGGTCAGTTTTGGCATTGCTCATGGCTTTCTTCTTGGCCACGTTCATATCCATACTCTCACCAAAGCTGTAAACACGGAAGGTCTTGCGGTCGCTCTTGAATTCAGAACACGGCAATACTAGTTCAGTTTCGCCTTTCGGCGCTTTTGTTTTTGAACCACAGCTTGACAACATCAAACCTGAAGCGGCTAGGGCGATAAGTAATCCTCTTGCTTTCATAACAATACTTTTTAAGGTGTAAGGAAGGTACGGAACCTCAAGGTGTTTATTCCAAAGGCCGTGCCAAAATTTCTACCACTTGCCGCGGTCGGCCAATTTCTCTCGCTCCTCCTCAAAGAAATTCAAGCACTTTTCCACTTGCTTGTCGATGTTTTTGATACGGTGAACGGTGTGGCAGATGGTACGTTTTCTTCCGTCGGTGAGTTTACTCCAAACGCGAGCGACAATCTCGTCTTGCTCGAGGAGTACCTCTACGACTTCGGGGATTTCCACACCCAAGGGATTAGGATCCAAATAAATGATGACTGAAATCGCCTGGCCTTGTTCATAGGTATGTCCGTTAAGCTTTGTCTTACCAATCATTGAGAAGTACTTCCCACCTCCAAAGCTTTGAATACCAGCTTGTACTTGGATATTGCCGTCGTCAATGTCCAGGATGATCCGTGTCTTACTCTTTTTTGGAAAAGTATCTACCAACGCTTTGTCATAGAGTACGCATCGGTAACCTCCGCGCATCGGATCGAGCATCTCTAGAAAAGTATTAAAGCGGGCCAATTCCTCCATTACCAAGGCGAGGTAAAAGCGGTATCCTCCAAAAACTGAAGATCGCTTAAGGTTTTCATAAAGTCAATCAAACCTTGCTTCTGCGCCTCGGACCAATTTCGACCTACACCAGCCGCCTTCATGTTTGGATCGAGAGTCGGCGAAGGATGACCGCCCATGTTGTAAAATTCAACGACCTCAACAAGGGTTTGAAATCTTCCATCGTGCATGTAGGGGAATGAATATTCTACATTGCGCAGCGAAGGCACTTTGAATTTACCTCTATCGTTAGGATTACCGGTTACACCCTCACGGCCATCTCCTACTTCATGCGTACTATCGAGGCCATTATTAGAGAACTGCAACAACCCAAAAGCACCCATCTGGTAGCCGGATGTAGCTGCGCCATGGCAGTGGAAGCAATCCCCCTGTTCGTTATTGAAGATGTCAAAGCCCAACTGTTCACTCGGGGTGAATTGGTAGTTGCCCTCAACGTACTGATCAAATTTCGAAGTTCCGCTGATGATCGTACGTATGTATTGAGCTAAGGCCTTTGCAATTCCGTCCTCTGTTATTTCTTCCGACCCGTATGCCTTATCGAACAGTTCAAGGTAAGTGGCGTCTTGTTCCAGCTTTTCGATGATGCTTGCAAAATCTGCATGCATCTCGATCGGGTTTAAAATGGGGTCTTTGACTTGGTCTTCGAGAGTAGATGTTCTTCCGTCCCAGAAATAAAGCTGCTGCCATGCAATGTTAGAGAGGACCATGGCGTTCACATCGCCCAGTAGGCCATCTATTCCAGTGCTGAATCTAAACGGCTCTGCAAAATTACTCTCCTGCATGTGGCAACTATTACAGCTCTGAGAATTATCGCCCGAAAGTCGCTCGTCAAAGAACAGATGTCGTCCTAAACGCACTCCTTCTTCTGTCATTTCATTTGAAGGTGGAATGGCTGGCGCTGGAAAATGGCTTGGATAATTTAGGGTATAGGGCGTGGGTTCGTGTTTCGACCGAAATCGATCACAGCCTTGAACAATCAAAGCGCTCAACAACACTATCCATACTTTACTCTTCACTTTCTGTTTCCCAGTTGCTTGTTGTGGTATAACTCTCAAACTTACGGATCACCTCCGCCATGTCTTCAGGTATAACAGTTTCAAATTCCATCAGTTCACCGGTTGAAGGATGCACAAAGCCGAGCTTTTTCGCATGAAGGGCATGTCGCGGACACGCTTTAAAACAATTTGTAATGAACTGCTTGTACTTCGAGAAGGCAGTGCCTTTCAAAATCTTATCACCTCCATAGCGCTCGTCATTGAAAAGTGGATGTCCCAAATAGCGCATATGTGCACGAATTTGGTGTGTACGTCCAGTCTCCAATCGGCAACTAATTAAAGTTACATAACCAAAACGTTGTAGCACCTTGTAATGAGTAACCGCATGCTTTCCTTCAGATCCATCGGGGAAAACAGCCATCTGCAGTCGGTCTTTCACGCTGCGACCAATGTGGCCTTCAATCGTACCTTCTTCTTCTACTACGTTTCCCCATACTAAGGCAACATATTCCCGAGAGGTAGTACGGTCAAAAAACTGCTTTGCCAAATGCGCCATGCCAAGCTCTGAGGCTGCGGCAACCATGACGCCCGAGGTGTTTTTATCTAACCTGTGCACTAATCCAGGACGCTCCTCACCTTGCTTACCTACAGGTAGATTCTCTGCTAGATGAGCGAGACCGTGTACCAAGGTACCGTTGTAATTTCCGTGACCTGGGTGGCAGACCAAACCCTGCTGCTTATTGATCACAATAACGTGCTCGTCGCGGTAAAGAATATCGAGGTCCAATTCCTGAGGCACAATCGTAGAATCTCTTGGCGGTTCATTTAAGACCACCTCAACGGTATCCCCTGCCTTGACTTTATAATTGCTCTTGACCGGGTTGCCATTGACATGAACGGCCTTTGCTTCCGCTGCCTTCTGAATGCGCGAACGGCTGGTATCGAACAAAAAATTCGTCAGAAACTTATCGACTCGCAACGGTCCCTGTCCCGCGTCGGCTACAAACCTGTGGTGTACGTATAATTCGTCTTTTTCTTCTTGCTCACTCATCAGGACCGTATTTTAAAGCTTAATCCATTTGACCTGAGCAACACCCTGCGCAGTTCGAAGAGATAAAATATATAAACCTGCATCAAGGTGATGCAGCTCGAGGTGTTCATATCCCTCAACACGACCCGCGGCAACCGTAGCACCGGTGAGGGTCCTTAAAACATAGTGCGCCGAAGGCGACTCTATACTTAAGCTACCAGAAGAAGGGTTCGGATATACATTGAAATCTTGGACCAATTCCTCCACGATCATATCCGTTGGGGAATAACGGAAGTACGGTCGCATCATCGCAACACCGGACTCTAGACTCTGGTACCAATTAAATCCATCCCCATAATATCTGGGCATTCCTGAAGGTAAAGTGCGCTCCTGATCCAGACCTAAATACATGGGATTCGAAGAAGTACAGATATATCCTATCCAAACTTCAGCATATGCATTCAAACTAATGCTTGAGTCCAACTCGTAAGGCATCATATCTCCGCGGTAATATCCCGTGAACGGACGGTACAAACTATCACTCATGTACAAGATATTTCCCGGTCCATCCCCACTATCAGCGGGTGCCCATACAGCCATGCGAAAAGTGCTCGTATACTCCTCACCGGCATCGACGAAATTAAAAAACATCCCCTTTAGGGTATCTGAGCCGCCTAGCCCGCCAACCTTGAATTTCTGTGCTACTCGACCGCCAATAACGTTTTGAACAGCATACGCACGCTCGGCGGTGCCGTCGTCCAAAGCCAAGTAGTTATCTAGGGTCAATTCACCTCGAACGGTATCGTTAGAACGGAAACCTGCCGCCGAACCGTCAAACCACACCTTAGTGGAGACCCTAGTTGGGCCACTGAAAGAGGTCATTGCTGCAGTGGGGATGCTAACATTAAACGTCTGGTCTTGGTTGTGTTGTGTATTTGTGATTACCGGCACTGCAGTAGTTTGTTGAACTAGAGTACCGTTTTCTTCCCAGCGGAATTGGCCAAGGTTCAAACTCCACCCTCCAGAAGGTACAGCACCGTTTCTGCGGTAAATAAACTCCAATGTAGAGGGACGATTTGCCACACTGCTGGCATTGCTTACCCACCAGGGCCAGCTTGTATAGGCTCCAGAACCAATAATAAGCGGATGCGCGCGAGCGATCGCCGGTTCTGTAATGATGGTATCTGCTGGATTGCGGTCTTTATCCAATTGCACGTAGTCGATATTCCATATATCGTATGCACCGGCACGAGCGCCATAAGCTGCAAATCTGAATCGGAAACCTTTTTGTAAATAATTGGCGCCTTGAACAGGAAGAATAACGGAAGAGAACGGACCTGAGGTTCCAGAGCCCTTCTGCCCCCAAACTTGAGTCCAGTCGGCAGTCACTGGCGACCAATATTCAACGACAATACTATCAGCGTTAGACGGCAATTCACCGCGACCACCTTCCTGTAATTGAAAACTGAGGTATACATTGGATAGACCTTGTAAATCTAAATAAGCCGAAGTCAAAACATCTGCTAAGGAATCTGAACCTAGTGCATTCTCTTTGTATGCAAAACCGTATTCATTGAGTCCATCGAAGGTTGCTACTCCAAGAGAATTCTGGAACAGTGCCATTTCGTCGTTTACCCAAACCTTTGCATCCTGCCAAAGTGCTGAAGACGGCTTGTCCGACGGATAAGAGAAATCGTCTGTAAATGGCGGCACCAAGGTGTCGGTACTCTCCACAGACCATGAAGCTACAGGAGCACTCGACAGCACAGCAGTAATTTCTTGAACCTGCGCCGTAGCGACAACCGTCGCAAGACTGATAAAAAATGTAAAACGGAATCTAGAATTCAGCATCTAGCGTATCGATAATTTCAGGTTGTGGGAGGAGTGTTGAATCGGACACTAACCAGAGGTCAACAGCACTACCGGCTTTGACTTCAAGGTCTTCTTCGTAAGCCGGGGACGATTTAAGCACAAAGGCACCTAGCGTATCCTCAGTAACGGCTTGATAAATTACAGCACCAACGTTTAAACTAGAATAGCTTAGCTTTTCCTGTGCATCGCTAAATTTCATGCCAACGAGATTCGGCAGGTAAACCAACGCACCGTCTAATCCAGCACTAACAAAGATTGTGAAGCGACTTCCCGTTTCGTACAGCTTTTGCTCATCGGCAATGCTATCATTTTCGTCGACTACCCTCAATACCAAATCGTGACTGAGATCAGGCACCGCAATAATGCTATCGATGATAAATCCCTTGGTCTTAAATTTTGAGGTCACGTAACTGACCAACTGGTCCTTGTAATTTGGCAACGGATACTTTGGTAATCGTGCTGGATTGGTCGAAAGTAGAATCTTGCGGCCCAATTTTACTGTAGCATATTCCTTGGGGAAGGATTCGATGATTGCACCCTCGGGTACACCCGGGGCGTAATGCGTACTGTCTATGACCTCGTACCCAAGTCCTAGTGAATCTAACTGGGCTGCAGCGTCCTCGAGTTGCAGCATCTTTAGATTAGGAATCTCAACGGTATGGCCGTGCATAGTGGTGCTACTCAACCACCACAAACTTCCAAATACACTAACCACCACCACTGCTCCGGCAATAACTGCCGTTTTCACGAAGGAGCGAGAAAATAGAAATCTAAGCCATTGCTTCATGGTGTAAAGATACTTTATTCATACCCTCTAATCATTAGGGTTCTGCATTACATTTACAACAATGGAAAACGAGCAAAAATTGATTGGCGTATTGGCCGGCGGATATTCTTCCGAACGGGCCATTAGTTTAGCTTCAGGAAAGACTGCTTATGAGGCTTTCCTCAAATCCGGCTACACCACGGTGTTCATAGAACTTGACCAGGAAGGCTTCAAAGTTGAGGTCAATTGGTCAAAATTTCAGACCTCGGTTTGACCTATGTATTCAATGCCGTTCATGGCACTCCAGGGGAAGACGGACATATTTCCGGCATGCTCGAAGTATTCGGAATCCCACACAGCACCTGCGATACATTCACGAGTTCCCTTACTTTTTCCAAATTCCAATGCAACACCATTTTGCGGGCCCAAGGCATCGACGTACCAAGAGGGGAAAGCTTTTTTGAAGAACCGCAAAGCGGAATATTCAACGATTGGCAATACC
>OAPM01000027.1_pt1 | contig 11855 bp, 8 predicted proteins | sample 1470761 | NCBI WGS metagenome assembly OAPM01 (sample SAMEA3275546, study PRJEB22092) | marine metagenome | biome: ENVO:00000447; feature: ENVO:00002042; material: ENVO.00002110 | collected 2014-06-21T11:05:00+00 | depth 0 m | reverse complement strand
GGTGATAAACCTGTTAGTATTGAAAAAGCCTTGCGGGATGAGCCTCGATTGAAAGAAGAGGCAAAAGCAGAAGAGGTTGTTGATCGTCTATTGACCTACGGTCAGCAGGTCGAGGGGTTACTGCGAAATGCATCTACTCACGCAGCGGGTGTTGTGATCGGTGACAGGCCCCTTGATGCGCTGGTTCCGTTGTACCAAGATCCGCGTTCCGACATGCCTGCCACGCAATTTAACATGAAATGGGTGGAACAGGCCGGCTTGGTTAAGTTCGATTTCTTGGGCCTAAAAACTTTGACCGTCATCCAGAACGCAGTTGACCTGATTGTAAAATCTGGGCGTCAGCTGCATATCGCGGAAAACGGCAGTGAACTTTATAAACCAGCTGAAGGTGCAGAAAACCAGATAAACGCTATCCCATTAGATGATGAACCCACCTATGACCTTTATTCTGCAGCCAAAACTGTAGCTGTGTTTCAGGTGGAAAGTTCGGGAATGATGGATGCGCTAAAGCGCATGAAACCTACCTGTATCGAAGATATTGTTGCATTGGTTGCGCTGTACCGACCAGGTCCGATGGAAAATATTCCAACCTATTGTGAAGTAAAGAACGGCAAGAAAAAGCGTGAATCCGTTCACCCCTTGATCGATCACATTCTGGAAGAAACTCAAGGCATCATTGTTTATCAGGAACAGGTGATGCAAATCGCCCAGGTGATGGCGGGATATTCATTGGGTGGTGCGGATTTGTTGCGTCGTGCGATGGGTAAAAAAATCAAAGAGGCGATGGACGCCGAACGCCCAAAGTTTGAAAAAGGCGCGGCGGAAAACGGGGTTGAGGCAAAAAAGGCAAGCGAAGTTTTCGATCTACTCGAAAAATTTGCGAACTATGGATTTAACAAATCACACGCGGCTGCATATGCTGTGGTGTCCTATCAAACCGCGTGGTTAAAGGCGAATCATCCCGTTGAATTCATGGCGGGTGTTATGAATTGCGATATCCATTTAACTGATAAGCTGGCTGTTTATTTCGAAGAGGTACGCAAGGGTTTGGGACTGAAATATGTGCCACCCTGTGTAAATCGATCTGAGCCGAGTTTTGATGTTGTTGATGGCGCGCTGGTCTATGCGTTGGGCGCGTTGAAAAATGTCGGGATAGAGGCGATGCGCCTAATTACACAGGCGCGTGCTGACAAACCTTTCGTCAGCCTATTTGATTTTGCGCGACGTGTTGATTTGAAACGTGTTGGTAAACGCCCCTTGGAAATGTTGGCGCGGTCAGGGGCATTTGATGTTTTGGATGCGAATCGTCGCCGTGTGTTTGAAAGCCTGGAAGGTTTGGTGTCATACTCTGCCGCCATCGCAGAACAAAAATCCTCAAATCAGGTGTCATTGTTTGGAGAGGCGGGTGAAGATTTGCCTGAACCACGCCTTGCACCTGTGACAGATTGGTTGCCAGCTGAACGTTTATCTGAGGAGTTTCGCGCAGTCGGGTTCTATTTATCGGGCCATCCGTTGGATGATTATTTGGTCGCCTTGAAACGTAAGGGTGTGATGACGCTGGACGAGGTCATGCACAAAGCGCAATCAGGACCAACCGTTGCAAAATTGGCCGGTGTTGTTGCGGGTCGACAGGAACGCAAATCTGCGCGTGGTAATCGATTTGCATTCTGCCAATTATCGGATCCGACTGGCGCATTCGAAGTGACGCTGTTTTCAGAGGCGCTGGAAAAATCGCGTGAACATTTAGAAACGGGTCAAAAGGTCGTCATTACGGCCGAAGCCACGATGGAAGCTGATCAACTTAAACTGCTCGGCCGTTCTGTTGCACCGGTTGATATTGCTGTGGCGGATTTAGGGTCCAAGGGACTGCGCATTTTTGTCGAGGCAGAGGCCGCCTTTCCTGCGATTTCCTCAGTTTTGGATCAGGCAAATTCACAGTCGGGCACCAAGGGTCCCGTTTTCCTATGTCTGATGAACCCGGAACTGCCTGGAGAGGTTGAATTAGATGTGGGCCATGATTTCGTTGTAAATCCTCAGATTAAGGGCGCACTCAAGTCGCTTCCTGGTGTTTTAGAGGTCGAGGACGCCTGATCGTCGCGGTCATACAAACCCACTGTACCATCTGGAATTTTGACGATATGCCTAGACGATGAGGCGCATCGCAATACTTATATGCCAAGGCAGAGGCTATGACTGATCAATTCCGCATAACAATCGCACAATTGAACCCAACAGTTGGGGATTTGCAGGGCAATGCCGCAAAGGCAAAGCAGGCATGGTTGCAAGGTGCGCAACAGGGCAGTGATTTTGTGACGCTGCCTGAAATGTTCATTACGGGGTATAATACCCAAGATTTAGTGATGAAACCTGCGTTTCAAAATGATGCGATGGCTGCGGTGCGCGCATTGGCAAAGGACTGCGCAGATGGTCCCGCGTTGGGCATTGGTGGCCCGTGGGTGGAAGATGGGGCGTTGTTTAACGCTTATTTCATCCTGAATGGTGGAGATATCCAGGCAATCGTCAAGAAACATCATTTACCTAATGAAACAGTGTTTGATGAAGTTCGTATTTTTGAACCCGGCCAAGTCAGTGGACCATATGTGATCAATGGTGTGCGCATCGGCAGCCCCATTTGTGAAGATGCATGGCATCAGGATGTTGTTGAAACGCTTGAGGAAACGGGTGCAGAGTTTTTGTTCATTCCAAATGGATCGCCCTATTATCGCGGTAAGTTGGATGTTCGCCTGAATTTGATGGTGTCGCGGGTTGTCGAAAGCGGTTTGCCTTTGATCTATTTGAACCTGACAGGCGGACAAGACGATCAAATATTTGATGGATGCAGTTTTGCGTTGAACCCTGGCGGTGAACTGGCCGCAATGTTGCCGATGTTTGAAGAAAGCATAACGCAACTTACGCTTAATCGTACGGATCAAGGGTGGCGCATTGCCGATACGGTGAAATCCAAGGTTCCAGATCAGCTTGAGTCAGACTATTTCGCAATGACGATTGCGCTGCGGGATTACTGTGCCAAGTCTGGATTTGGCAAAGTTTTGTTGGGTCTTTCAGGTGGGGTTGATAGCGCGTTGGTTGCGACAATTGCCGCAGATGCACTGGGCGCTGAAAATGTCCGTTGTATCATGCTGCCTTCTGAATATACATCCGATGAATCTCTTGCCGATGCCAGGGATATGGCTGAAAACCTTGGCTGCCGATATGATTACCTGCCCATTGCCCAGGGACGCGCAGCGATCACGCATACTCTTGCGCCACTGTTCGAAGGGACCGATCCAGATTTGACAGAAGAAAACATTCAATCCCGTTTGCGTGGTTTATTGTTGATGGCTGTTTCCAACAAATTCGGAGAAATGCTTTTGACCACTGGAAATAAATCCGAAGTCGCCGTGGGCTATGCAACAATCTATGGCGATATGGCGGGTGGGTATAATCCGATTAAGGATCTGTATAAAACCCGTGTATTTGACGTTTGTCGTTGGCGGAATCAGGAACACCGCGATTGGATGCAGGGTCCAAAGGGGGCTGTGATTCCCATAAACATCATCGAAAAGCCACCAAGTGCAGAGTTGCGACCAGACCAAAAAGACAGCGATAGTTTGCCTGATTATTATGTTTTGGATGGCATTCTTACGATTCTGGTCGACCAAGACGGATCGATTGACGATTGTGTTTCTGCAGGTTTCCCCAAAGAGGATGCTCTGCGTGTGCAACACTTGCTGTATATCAGCGAATACAAACGGTTCCAATCTGCCCCAGGCGCGCGTTTATCGCCCAAGGCATTTTGGTTGGATCGTCGTTATCCAATTGTGAACCGTTGGCGTGATCGGTAATCTGCATTAATTATCATTGATGTCATGATCAAAGGTTTTCACATTCCCCTTGGGCAGTTTGAAAAACTGTCGCAGTAATATCCAACTGATCAATGACGCAATCGCAAACAGCAGCATTAGATATTGCGCAGACATGGTTATCCCAAGTGCAAGCGTAATCCCCGTGACGATGGCCCCCAAACCAAAGCCTAGGAACAAATAGGATGGCATCACCAATTCAAGCAACATGAAAATGATGCCAAATGCGACCCATGCCCACCATGTTTCAATGATTGCCATTATCCGCGTCCCTTCAACATTTTAAATGCATCTGCGAAGGCATCCAATGCGTTTGCAGGCAGGATAACTGTCTGATTCCCTGCGCTATTACCGACGTTTGTTAATGCTTCGACTTGTTTCAGCGCCACTTGATATTGCGCGGCCTCAATGCCGTTTTCAGCGATTGCTTTTGCAACCACGGATGTTGCGAACGCCTCAGCTTCTGCTTGGATGCGGCGCGCTTTGGCAATTTGCTCGGCTTCATAGAGTTGCGCGTCTGCGGCTAATTCAACTGCACGCTTTTGCCCCTCGGCCTCGGTAACCTGGGCGCGGCGCGCGCGTTCGGCGTTCAACTGCTGTAACATTGCGGCGCGGGTTGCGTCATCCAAATTGACATCTAGGATCTCGGCACGGGTGACTTCGATGCCCCAGTCATCCACCATGGTTGCAACAGATCCACGAATTTTTTCGATCAGATCATTGCGGTTTGATTGAACCTCATCCAATTCAAGTTTACCGATTTCACTTCGAACAATACCCGCAACTGTTGTTGCAATGGCGTCATCAACATCGCGTATCCGATATACGGTTTTTTCCGGCTGTGTGATGCGATAAAAGACACTTGTTTCCACTTTGACCAAAACGTTGTCTGCTGTAATGGCATCCTGCATTGCTGTGGGCAATTGACGTTCCAAGACTGAAATTTTGTGCGCCACGCGATCCAGATAAGGAACGATTATGTTGATACCTGGCCCTAAAACACTGTGCAGGCGGCCAAACCGTTCAACTACGTGTTTTTCTGATTGCGGCACAATGCGCACGCCCAAAACAACGGCCGAAATAATCGCAACTGCCAGTAGGACAATTACAATATTTTCACCTAATAGCTGAAATATTAATTCTGGTAAAACTGCGTCGTTCATCTCTAAAGCTCCTTAATAAGCTAAATGAAAGATGTGCATTTATTGATTGTGGGTCAAGGATTGGTTGGTCTGGCACAATAGCTTTGGTATAGATGTGGCATGTCTGCTTTGTGTCGTGATTGTACGAATATAACAAATACCACTGTGCGATGTGCGCATTGCGCGTCACCCCGTGTTTTCACCCATCCCGAGCTTTTTACGCTTGGGATCGCACATATGGATTGTGATGCGTTTTATGCAAGTGTTGAAAAACGCGACAATCCTGAATTGGCGGACAAACCCGTGATCGTGGGTGGCGGACGGCGGGGTGTTGTGTCAGCGGCCTGTTATGTGGCGCGCATTCGCGGTGTGAAATCAGCCATGCCAATGTTTCAGGCGCTGAAGAAATGTCCTGATGCCGTTGTCGTCAAACCACGGATGCAAGTTTATGCAGAGGTTTCAAAAGAAATTCGCAAGATGATGGAGGATTTAACACCTGCGATTGAACCCTTGTCCTTGGATGAGGCATTTTTGGATCTGCGCGGGACCGAAAAATTGCATGGGTACCCGCCGGCTGTGATGTTGGCGCGTTTGGTGAAACGGATGCGGGATGAATTGGGCATTGGGGGATCTATCGGTCTTTCGCATAATAAATTTTTGGCGAAAATCGCCTCGGACTTGGATAAACCCCAGGGCTTTGCCGTGATTGGGCAGGCGGAGACTCAGCAGTTTTTAAACGATAAACCTGTCCGTTTAATTTGGGGTGTGGGCGCAACAACGCAAGACGCATTGGAACGTGCAGGGATAAGACTGTTTTCTGATCTACTCAGGTGGGAGAGAGAGGATTTGAATGCCCGCTTTGGGTCAATGGGAGAACGTTTATGGCATCTGGCGCGTGGTCAGGATAAACGCCGGGTTTCTCGAAATGCTCCGATTAAGTCGATTTCAAACGAAACTACCTTTTTCGAAGACACCGCCGATCGTGAAGTTTTATTGGGCCATCTGTGGCGAATGTGCGAAAAGGTGACAGATCGCGCCAAAGCACGTGAATTAGCGGGTGCAGTTGCAACGTTAAAATTAAAGACAACCAAACACGGAGTTTTGACGCGACGTGTGACCCTGCGCGATCCAACGCAAATGGCCGAAACCCTGTTTCAGGCGACGCAAGCGTTGTTTGATCAGGTGGAACACAAACAAGGGTATCGTTTGATCGGTGCGGGCCTATCGCAATTGCATCGTGATACCTATGCCGATCGTACCCCTGATTTGCTTGATCCGACTGCTGCACAGCGCGCCACAATTGAACGGGCGCGCGATGAAATTCGTAAGAAGTTTGGAAGTGACGCAATTATTAAGGGTCGTAGTTTGCGTTAGATCACTCTGCGGCGAGTGGAAGTTCAGGTGCACCCAGACGTGCGACCGACTTAAACGCCTGTTTAAGTTTATCACGGGTTTCTGCGAATTGCTCGCTGGGCGCAACTTGGGCTTCATTCAAATAAATAGCGCGATCGATTTCAATCTGGATGGCATGCTGGTTGGTTGATGGGCGTCCATACTGCTGGGTTATAAAGGCCCCAGCAAACGGTGTATTGCGCGCGGTTCTGAGGCCAGCGTTTGCAAAACAGGCTTCAACTTCTTCGACCAAAGCGCGTGATGCTGATGACCCATGGCGATCCCCAATTACGATTTCTGGGGCTTTCACCAGTTTCGAAGGTGAGGAGACGGCATCATGAGGCATAGAATGCACATCGATTAACACACTGTATCCATGACGCAATTTGGCAGCCTCTAGCAGTGTAAGCAGCGCTTTATGATAGGGGTGCCAGTAAGTATTCAGGCGATCTTTGGCCTCTTGCATTGGGATTTTACCGCGATAGATCGGGCGACCGTTTGCAACGACGCGGGGTATGACGCCAAGGCCTGATGAAATTCGGGGATTTTGCCCCCGCGTTTGTGCCCCATTTACTATGGCTGGATCCAGTTCATCCGCTGCTCTATTCAAATCAACAAACGCACGCGGCGCATGTGCCAGCAAAAGTGGCGCACCAAAGTCCGTAACATAGTCGATCAGCTGATCAACAAAGGCATCTTCAGAGGATCGCAGGATCAAAGGATCGAGAATCGATTGCCCCTTAAATGTGTTGGAATAATCGCGACCGCTATGGGGTGATGCAAAAACAACAGCAGATTCCCATGCTTTTGGGGTCAATATCCTGTATGCAGTAGTGGTTTGTGGCCTAATATCCATATAAGTCACCATAGACTAAAAACATTCTGGTGCAAAAGCCCTTGATCCTCTGGGAACAAGGTTTTATAGACCCACCACCGGCGCGGGAAATCCGCGCCCCATTTTTTGGGGCTCGCTCGTTACGGTATGGGCGGTTAGCTCAGCGGTAGAGCACTACGTTGACATCGTAGGGGTCACTGGTTCGATCCCAGTACCGCCCACCATGAATTCACTGCCTCAATCCTGAGGCGTTATGCCAATGGCGCATTTGACGCGCCGCGAATGAAGGAGACGGCCATGAAGGTCAAAAACTCACTCCGCTCGCTGAAGCAACGTCACCGCGACTGCCGTGTCGTGCGCCGTAAGGGCCGCGTATACGTCATTAACAAGACGCAACGCCGCTTCAAAGCCCGTCAGGGTTAAGAGCTTTGTCCCACTTGGGACCCTAAAAAAACCCCGCCTTTGAGCGGGGTTTTTTTGTATCTGTATCGTGTCGGTAAAACGTCGGTATCACTTCGGTGCGAAGGTTAATGAATTTTAAAATTGAACGGATGCGGCTCTATGTCTCGTACGTCCTCCGCATTTTGATGTTACGGTTTGGTGACCGCGTTCAAACGTCGGTTACGCATATATTTAAAAAATAACATATGTCTGGGATACTATAAGAAGGAGACATTCCATGGATCACAATCAGCAAGCCGTGAAGAAAATGAGCGATAAGCAAATGTTTGCCCTTGGTTTATTCGCAGCGACCACAATCGTTTCTCTTTTGCTGACGGCCATGAATGTGCGCGCGGTGATCGAACATGGATGGCAGGTTGTCGTGCTGTGCCAAATGCCGATGGCGTTGACTGGATTTTACCTTGGCTACACATTGATGACGGCGGGGCGCAAAGAAGGGTTGAACTCTGATTAAGTGATTGCGCGTTGCGCCAAACGTGTTGCGGCCCACCTATTTAAATTCGGCGATCACATCCAAGGCTGCCTTGCGTGGATCATCCGCGCGCCAAATGGGGCGACCAACGACGATGTGATCTGATCCGTTTTTAATGGCATCACCCGGTGTTGTGACACGTTTTTGATCGCCCAAATCGGCCCCCGCAGGGCGCACGCCCGGGGTCACGATCAAACGGCCTGCTGATTCCGGCAATGCACGGATCAATCCCGATTCTTGGGGGGATGCGATTACGCCATCGGCACCCGCATCAAATGCACGGCCAGCACGTTCTGTAACCAAATCAGGGATATCCCCATCCTTAATCATCGCATTGTCCAAATCTGTGCGATCAAGCGACGTCAAAATCGTGACCGCCAAGATTTTCAGATTGCTGCCTGCGGCCCCTTCCTTGGCGGCACGCACAACATGCGGATCGCCATGCACCGTAAGAAAATCCAAATCATACTGGGCAATGCCGCGCACCGCCGCCTCAACCGTGGCGCCGATGTCAAAGAACTTCATATCCAAAAAGATGCGCTTGCCATGTTCCTGTTTCAGTTCGTTGGCAAGAGCAAGTCCGCCGCCCGTTAACATGCCCAGGCCAATTTTATAAAAATTGACCGCGTCGCCAATTTTACTCGCTAAATCCAAACCCTGAACGACATTTGGAACATCTAGGGCAACAATTAAACGATCATCTGACATTGGGCGCTCCTTTGAAAATGTGTCCCTGCTTTGTCAGAGCGTGATCAATTGGTCAAGCAACGCGCGACATAAGCATATCGTGAACTGTCATGCTGATCACTTCGGTTGGCAATTGGTTCCCAAGGCGCAGTTTGCGTTTGGCTTCTGCGATCATCGCGGCCTGAGGCATTGTTAGTTCAGCCTGCGTTTCAGGTTGGATGGTCACTTCGACATGAATTTGCCCTTGGTTCGTATCAAAGCTGACCAGTCCAAAGATAGTTTGATGATCCTCAAGTCTACGTACGTTTGACGCGCGTGAAGTAATTATGTGCATTCCTTTATCCTTTTGGTGTGTTGTATTTGTATTAACGATCCAAAAAAATAGCATTTTAGCCCGATGGGTAAATTTTTTACAAAATCTTGATCAGATAGGTTTGAATCCCCATATGCAGGCAGAGGCCAAAGATTACGTGCCGATGTCGGGCGTAGGAAAACGGTGCTTAGAAGAGGAGATTACCCATGGACTTAAGCAAGTTCACGGAGCGTGCGCGCGGGTTCATCCAGGCGGCACAAACCATCGCAATCCGCGAAAACCATCAACGTATATTGCCAGAGCATATTTTAAAGGCGCTGTTGGATGATGATCAGGGGTTTGCATCCAATTTGGTCACGCGATCAGATGGGGATGCAAAAGTGGTTCGTGATCATGTCGCAACGACACTGGCAAAATTGCCTAAGGTCGAAGGTGGCGCACAGGCCTATGTTGATAATCAAACCGTCAAAGTGATCGGTGAGGCCGAAGATTTGGCCAAAAAGGCAGGGGATCAATTTGTTCCTGCCGAACGAATGCTAACGGCGCTGGCCATCGTGAAATCAGGCGCAAAAGATGCGCTGAAGGCTGGCGGTGTTTCGGCGCAGTCGCTGAACAGTGCTATTAATGACATTCGAAAAGGACGCACTGCGGACAGTGCCAATGCTGAAGAGGGATATGACGCCTTAGGCAAATATGCACAGGATCTGACCGAAGCGGCGCGTGATGGCAAAATAGATCCCATTATTGGGCGCGATGATGAGATTCGCCGCGCAATGCAGGTTTTGTCCCGTCGTACAAAAAACAATCCCGTTTTGATTGGCGAACCCGGTGTCGGTAAAACGGCAATTGCCGAAGGCATGGCGTTGCGCATTGTTAATGGAGACGTCCCAGAATCACTGCGAAACAAAAAGCTGATGGCTTTGGATATGGGCGCACTAATTGCGGGCGCAAAGTATCGCGGTGAATTTGAAGAGCGCCTAAAAGCGATCTTAAATGAAATCGACGCAGCTGCGGGCGAAATCATTTTGTTCATTGATGAAATGCATACTTTGGTTGGGGCGGGTAAAACAGATGGCGCGATGGATGCTGCTAATCTGATTAAACCTGCTCTTGCGCGTGGTGAACTTCACTGTATCGGCGCGACAACTTTGGATGAATATCGCAAATATGTGGAAAAGGACGCGGCGCTTGCCCGTCGATTCCAACCTGTATTAGTAGAAGAGCCCACTGTGGAAGATTCGATTTCCATTCTGCGTGGGATCAAAGAGAAATACGAACTTCACCACGGTGTGCGTATATCTGACAGTGCATTGGTTGCTGCAGCGACGCTGTCACAGCGCTATATCACGGATCGTTTCCTGCCAGACAAAGCGATCGATTTGGTGGATGAAGCCGCCAGCCGCCTGCGCATGGAGGTCGATAGCAAACCAGAAGAGTTGGACGCGCTAGATCGTGAAATCCTGCAAAAGCAGATCGAAGCAGAAGCGCTGCGATTAGAGGATGATACCGCTTCTATTGATCGTCTGGCGACATTGGAAAAGGATCTGGCCAATCTTCAAGATCGCAGCGCTACAATGACTGCTCAGTGGCAGGCGGAACGCGATAAGCTCGCCTCGGCCCGTGATCTGAAAGGACAGTTAGACCGCGCCCGTGCAGATTTAGAAATCGCAAAACGCGAAGCAAATTTGGCACGCGCTGGTGAGCTGTCCTATGGAATTATTCCGCAGTTGGAAAAACAACTGAATGACGCCGAGAATCGCGAGGATGAGGGCATGATGGTCGCTGAAACCGTTCGCCCCGAACAAATTGCATCGGTCGTAGAACGATGGACCGGTATTCCGATGTCCAAGATGTTAGAAGGCGAACGTGACAAGCTTTTGCGGATGGAAGATGCGTTGCATAACCGGGTGATCGGTCAAAACCTGGCGGTTGGCGCGGTATCCAATGCGGTCCGTCGTGCGCGGGCAGGGTTGAACGATGAAAACCGTCCGCTTGGTTCGTTCCTTTTCCTTGGGCCGACAGGCGTTGGTAAAACCGAATTGACCAAGGCGCTGGCGTCCTTCCTTTTTGATGACGACACGGCGATGGTACGCATTGATATGTCTGAATTCATGGAAAAACACGCAGTGTCCCGGTTAATCGGCGCGCCTCCTGGATATGTTGGATATGATGAAGGTGGCGTTTTGACCGAAGCTGTGCGACGTCGCCCTTATCAAGTGGTTTTGTTTGATGAGGTGGAAAAAGCGCATCCCGATGTGTTCAATGTCCTGTTGCAGGTGTTGGATGATGGACAACTAACCGATGGGCAGGGACGCACAGTTGATTTCAAACAGACGCTGATTATCCTCACCTCAAACCTTGGGGCCCAAGCGCTTAGCCAGGTGCCCGATGGGGCCGATAGTGCAGATGCCAAGCGCGATGTCATGGATGCGGTGCGCGCCCATTTCCGTCCCGAATTTTTGAACCGTCTGGATGAAACTATCATCTTTGATCGGCTGGGCCGTGGGGATATGGATGGGATTGTCGATATTCAACTTGCCCGTTTGCAAAATCGTCTTGTGGGTCGCAAAATCACGCTGGCCTATGATGCTGCTGCGAAAACATGGCTTGCGGATGAGGGATATGATCCCGTCTTTGGTGCACGTCCTTTGAAACGTGTGATCCAACGCGCACTACAGGATCCATTAGC
>OAPM01000026.1_pt1 | contig 11983 bp, 9 predicted proteins | sample 1470761 | NCBI WGS metagenome assembly OAPM01 (sample SAMEA3275546, study PRJEB22092) | marine metagenome | biome: ENVO:00000447; feature: ENVO:00002042; material: ENVO.00002110 | collected 2014-06-21T11:05:00+00 | depth 0 m | reverse complement strand
GACTCACCCCGATGTGACTGAAGCATCCGTTGTCGGGCGCCCACACGCAGAGTGGGGCGAGGAGGTGGTGGCCTTTGTCGTTGGGGATGTGTCTAGGGATGCGTTAGATCAACTGTGCCTGTCTCAGATTGCGCGATTTAAACGGCCTAAGGATTATGTTTTTCTGGATCATTTGCCGAAAAATAACTACGGCAAGGTGCTGAAAACGGTACTGCGGGAAACATTCAAATAAAAAAGGGCCGGCTAATCAACCGGCCCCGTTTTTAACCATACTAAGTTGACTTAGTCTTTGCGGTTCATACGGTTTTCGATCAGATCATCAACAACCGCAGGTTCAGCCAAAGTGGACGTATCACCCAATGCGCCAAAATCATCTTCGGCAATTTTGCGCAGGATACGGCGCATGATTTTACCAGAACGCGTTTTTGGCAGGCCAGGGGCCCATTGAATCAGATCTGGTGACGCGATTGGACCGATTTCCTTGCGCACCCAATTGCGCAGCTCTAGGCGCAACTCATCGCTTGGCTCTTCGCCTGACATCAATGTGACATAACAATAGATGCCTTGGCCCTTGATGTCGTGTGGATAGCCAACAACCGCGGCTTCGGACACTTTTTCATGGGCGACAAGCGCACTTTCAACTTCTGCAGTTCCCATACGGTGACCAGATACATTGATTACGTCATCCACACGACCTGTGATCCAGTAATATCCATCTGCGTCACGACGGCATCCATCGCCCGAGAAATAGTAACCTTTGTAATCTGCAAAGTAAGTTTTGATAAAGCGTTCATGATCGCCGTAAACCGTACGCATTTGGCCAGGCCAGCTGTCTTTTAAACACAACACGCCTTCGGCTGCCGTTTCGGTGATTTCTGCGCCAGACTGTGGATCAAGCAGAACAGGTTGCACCCCAAAGAAAGGCGTCGTTGCCGATCCTGGTTTTGTTGCCGTGGCCCCTGGAAGTGGGGTCAAAAGATGGCCACCTGTTTCAGTTTGCCACCATGTGTCAACGATTGGACAGTTTCCTTTGCCAACAACGTCATTGTACCAATTCCAGGCCTCTGGGTTAATGGGTTCGCCAACTGTTCCCAAAACTTTTAAGGATGATAAATCACACTTTTCTACGAATTCTTTGCCCTGGCCCATTAATGCGCGGATCGCGGTTGGAGCAGTGTAAAATTGGTTTACGCTGTGTTTTTCGCACACTTGCCAGAAACGTGATGCGTCTGGGTATGTTGGGACGCCTTCAAACATCAGTGTTGTTGCGCCATTTGCAAGTGGACCGTAAACGATATAGCTGTGACCCGTGACCCAGCCCACATCGGCAGTACACCAATAAATGTCACCTTCGTGATAATCAAACACGTAGTCATGTGTCATTGACGCCCAAACAAGGTATCCACCTGTTGTGTGAACAACACCTTTGGGGGCACCTGTGGAACCGGATGTGTACAGGATAAACAGCGGATCTTCTGCATTCATGGCTTCTGGTGCGCATTCGGCTGCGGCTTCTGCCATTGCTGCAGTGTATGAATGGTCACGACCATCCTTCATCGCTACATCGCCTGATGTGCGTTCCACCACCAGCGTTTGAACGTCGCCGCAAATGTCCAATGCTTTGTCAACATTTGCCTTAAGCGGAGTGTTGCGCCCACCACGGGGGGCTTCGTCTGCTGTGACAATTAGGGATGCTTTACACCCATCGACGCGCGCCGCCAAAGCTTCTGGAGAGAAACCAGCGAAAACGATTGAATGGATTGCGCCGATGCGCGCGCAGGCCAGCATTGCATAGGCGGCCTCTGGGATCATCGGGAGATACAGAACAACACGATCGCCTTTGCCAACGCCCATATTTTTGTAGACGTTTGCAAGTTTTGAAACCTGTGCATGTAATTCATTATATGTAATGTGCTTTGACTCTTCTGGGTTGTCGCCTTCCCAAATGATTGCAGTCTGATCGCCGCGTGTTGCCAGATGGCGGTCAATACAGTTGGCAGCAACGTTTAGTTCGCCGTCTTCAAACCACTTGATCGAAACATCTGGATAAGAGTAGTTAACATTTTTGATTTTTGAAAATGGCGTCATCCAATCAACGCGTTTGCCATGTTCTGCCCAAAATGCCTCTGGGTCACTGACAGATGCGGCGTACATCGCGTCGTATTTGTCTTTGTTGATATGTGCATTTGCAATGAAATCAGCACTTGGTGGGTACATTTTACCTGACATGAGTTCCCCCTAAAGGTCGTGAGTGTATCTGTATATGGACGCTGCCCCAAGATTGGTCAATCCAACCTTGGGGCAGGCGCCTAGATCGCCAAATATTCAGCACGAAGTTCAGAATTGTCCAACACTTCTTTGGCCGCACCGTCAAAAACGACAGAGCCTGTGTCCATGATCACAGATCGATCTGCCAATTCCAGTGCGCGAACAGCGTTTTGTTCAACGATGATAGTTGTAATGCCCTGTTCTTTGATCGTTTGAAGTGTCTTTTCGATTTCATCAACGATAACAGGCGCTAACCCTTCGTAAGGTTCGTCCAAAAGCAGAACCTTGATGTCACGGGCCAAAGCACGTGCGATGGACAACATTTGTTGCTCTCCGCCAGACAATGTAATGCCCTCTTGTTTGCGGCGTTCGCCCAATCGTGGGAACAGTTCATAGATGCGATCAATGCCCCAGCCGATGGGTTCAACGATTTGCGCCAACTGAAGGTTTTCTTCGACGGTTAGCCCGGGAATGATTCGACGATCTTCTGGAACAAGGGCGATACCATTCACGGCAGCTTCGTGACTGGACATTGTGTGCAGGTGTTTATGATCAAGCCAAATTTCACCTTTGACCAATGCGGGGTCATCCAAACGCGCAATTGTGCGTAGTGTAGATGTCTTGCCTGCGCCGTTGCGCCCCAAGAGCGCAAGAATTTCACCTTCGTGAACGTTAAAGCTGACGCCTTGAACGATATAGCTCTCTCCGTAGTAGGCGTGAATGTCGTGCACAGACAGATACGCGGGTGCATGTGAGTCCATTGCTAGGTTTCCACTCATTTCTCTGTCTCCTTACGCCGATTCGCCAAGATAGGCTTCTTTCACCTTGGGATGGCCTTTGATCTTTTCTGGCACATCTTCGACCAAAGGTGTCCCTTGGGCCAAAACGGTGATGCGATCTGCCAAAGAGAACACAACATGCATGTCGTGTTCGATGATTGCGATTGTGATGTCGCGCTCTTCTTTGATTTCTTTCAACAGATCAATTGTGTTGTTTGTATCGGCGCGCGCCATACCGGCTGTTGGTTCATCCAGTAGCAACAAACGCGGTTGTTGGCTAAGGCACATACCGATTTCCAAACGACGTTTGTCACCACGCGACATTGATGCTGCGGTCATGTGCCGTTTGTCTGCCATGTTCATTTCTTCAAGCATTTGTTCCGCTTGCTCGACTACGTCTTTGTGCGACATAAAATCTGAAATGGCATCTAATGCGAATGCGCCGTCACGCTTGGCGAAAATAGGGATCATCATGTTTTCAAAAACACTTAGATCGCCAAAAATTTCAGGTGTTTGGAACACGCGTGAAATACCAAGTTGGTTGATTTCATAAGGCGTGCGTCCCAAAACCGATTGTCCGTCAAACATAACGCTGCCTGTATCGGGGATCAATTTGCCGATTAAGCAGTTCAACAATGTTGATTTACCTGCGCCGTTTGGACCGATGATTGCGTGGCAGGTGTTTTCCTCGACGGTTAGGTTTACATCCCCAAGCGCCTGAAGACCACCAAAGCGTTTGCCCACATCTTTAATATCAAGAATACCCATTGTTCATGTACTCCTTATTCTGCAGGCTTATGCTCAGCAGCATCATTTTTGTTTTTTGAGAGCGCGCGCGAGATACGCTGTCCCAACTCAACCAATCCACCAGGCAAAAAGATGATGACGCCCATGAACATTAACCCCAATGTCAGGTGCCACCCTTTACCGATGAACGGGTAGATGATTGTTACAACGAAATCCTCAAGTCCGTCGGGCAGGAATGCGAACCATTCATGCAGAAGGTTGCTGTTGATCTTTGAAAAAATATTTTCGAAATACTTAATCAAACCTGCGCCTAAAACTGGGCCAATCAATGTGCCAACACCACCAAGGATCGTCATCAAGACAACTTCGCCAGATGCTGTCCACTGCATGCGCTCAGCGCCCGCAAGTGGGTCCATCGCAACCATCAAACCACCTGCAAGGCCTGCATACATGCCAGAGATAACAAAACATGCAAGCATATAGGGACGTGTGTTCAAACCTGTATAGTTCAAACGCTGTTGGTTCGATTTGATCGCGCGCAACATTATTCCAAATGGCGAACGGAAAATCCGGATTGCGACATAGAAGGAAATCAACATTACGATACCGGCAACGTAGTATCCCGCGTTAAAGGTCCACAACCATCCAGCAAAATTGATTTGAACACTATCGCTCATTTGTAGACCAAAGAAGTTTGGCGCCGGAATGTTGCCAGTGTCGTTTGCACCATCAAGAATGCGTGGATCACTAAGCGCTGTTTGCAAACCCGTTTCACCACCTGTGATTGGTGTCAAAACCGACGCGGCCAATGCAAATGACATCTGCGCAAAGGCAAGTGTCAAAATCGAGAAGTAAATCCCAGAACGGCGCAATGAAATGTAGCCAATCAAGATCGCGAACAATCCTGCAACGATGGTTGAAACCAAAATTGCGGGGATAACGTTGACTGTCAGAAGTTTTAGCATCCATACGCCAGCATATGAACCTGCGCCCAAAAATGCTGCGTGACCAAAGGATAGGTATCCGGTCAAACCAAACAGGATGTTAAATCCGATTGCGAAAATTCCAAAAATCACGAAACGCTGCATCAAATCAGGGTAACCTGCATTGAACTGCGCCAGCGCGCTATTTTCTGGGAACGGGTTAAGCAAAACTGGCGCAAAAGCAACCAACACTGCGACAGCGATCAAAAGTGATGTGTCTTTTTTAGTAAGTCCAAGCATGATTAGTCCTCCATCACGCCTTTACGGCCCATCAATCCACGTGGACGGGTCAATAGAATAATGATCGCCGCCAGATAGATGACGACTTGGTTGATGCCTGGCAAAAACTCAATCACTTGGCGCATGGATGCAAAGCTTTCAAGGATGCCTAGAACGAGACCAGCCAGAACCGCTCCGGGGAGCGAACCCATACCGCCAACAACAACCACAACGAAAGAGATCACAAGGAAATCCATGCCCATATGATAGTTTGGTGGGTTGATCGGGGTATACATGACCCCCGCCAGGCCAGCGACCGCAGCCGCGATACCGAACATAATCGTAAAGCGGCGGTCAATGTTGATGCCCAGAAGTCCAACGGTTTCCCGATCTGCCATACCTGCGCGAACGACCATACCAAATGTTGTGAACTGCAAGAATGCAAAAACTGCACCGATCAGAACCATCGCAAAGCAGAAGTAAACAATTCGCCAATAGGGGTAGATGATTGTACCAGGATCCATTCCGATCACTGCACCGAAGTCAAATGAACCGATAAACGCCTCAGGCGCAGGAGTAGGGATCTGGTTCGCACCATAGTAATATTTCACGATTTCCTGCAAAACAATCGCAAGGCCGAATGTCACAAGGATCTGGTCGGCGTGTGGACGTTTGTAGAAATGCTTGATCAAACCACGTTCCATGATCACACCGATTGCGATCATGACAGGGATCGCAAACAAGATGGAGAGTGGAACTGACCAATCAATGATCGCTTGACCTGTGGCTTCGCCAAACCAGTCATTCACATATGGTACCTCTACCTTAAGAGGGTTCCCAAGAAAGTCTTTCTTGGTTTCATCAATGATAGTGTGAGAGGTTGATAAGATACGGCTGAGTGTTACTGCGCAGAATGCGCCAAGCATAAAGAGCGCACCATGCGCAAAGTTAACAACACCGAGTGTGCCGAAAATCAGTGTCAGACCAAGAGCGATCAGTGCATAGGCACTGCCCTTGTCTAACCCGTTTAGGATTTGAAGAATGATTTGGTCCATTTGGCCCCCTAGACCCCATCAAAAGGTCGAGATGTACAAAAGCTATTAAGCTGCGTCGATTTAGTTGTGAATGAGAGAGTTGGCCCTGCAAAAGTTGCAGGGCCTAGGTGTATTATGCACCTGGGTTACATGAACCCAATTCGCCACCAAAGATCGCTGGATCGTAAACCAACGCTTCACGTGGTGTGATGTCGACGATTTCAAGAAGGTCGAATTGTGAATCTGGGTTTTCTTTACCCTTCACAACCAACGCGTCTTTGAAACACTGGTGGTCAGAACCACGGTATAGTGTTGGGCCTGAACCCAATCCGTCGAATTCAAAGTCCTCTAGTGCTTCTGCAACGCCACATGGGTTGAATGTGCCCGCACGCTGACATGCGTCAGCATATAGAAGTGTCTGACAGTAAACAGTGTGAGCCGCCTGTGATGGAGGGAAGCCGTACTTTGCGCCAAATGACTGAACGAATGCGTTCGTACCTGAGTAACGTGCGCCAGCAACGTTCTCTAGTGACCAGTGCCATCCAGTTGTCCCGTAGATGCCTGCAACGTTTTTACCAGCACCCTGTGCCATCAAACGTGAGTATAGTGGAACAACGATTTGGAACTGCTTGCCGTTTGCTTCTGATGCGCGCAGACCGAACTGAACCGCAGATGTCAAAGAGTTCACCATGTTTCCGCCGTAGTGGTTTAGAACCAAAACGTCAGCACCTGAACTTAGAACAGGTGCAACAAATGATGAGAAGTCTGTTGTCGCAAGTGGTGTTTTTACCGCTGCAACTGTTTCCCAGCCCATTGCTTCTGTTGATGTACGAACGGCTTCTTCTGTGGTGTAACCCCAGTTGTAGTCCGCTGTTAGGTGGTACGCTTTACGGTCAGTGCCGTATTCGTTCGCCAAGATCGGAGCAAGTGCTGCACCCGTCATGTAAGAGTTAAAGAAGTGACGGAAACCGTTTGCCTTCTTATCTTTACCTGTTGTGTCGTTTGAGTGTGTCAAACCAGCCATAAAGATAATGCCAGCTTCTTGACATAGTGCCTGAACCGCAACAGCAACGCCTGATGATGAACCACCAGTAATCATTACAGCGCCGTCTTTTTCGATCATAGAACGTGCAGATGCGCGTGCTGCGTCTGGTTTCGTTTGAGTGTCACCTGTGACGTACTCAACTTTTTTACCTAGGATGCCGTTACCTGTTAGCGCTTTTGAGCTAAAGGTATTCATCATGCCGCCGTCGCCTTCGCCGTTTAGATGCTCAACAGCAAGCATGTATGCGCGTAGTTCGTCGGCGCCTTCGTCCGCGTAGGGACCAGTTTGTGGTACGTTGAAACCTAGTGTTACAGAAGAACCTGTTGGCTCGTTCATGTAAGCTGCGGCTGAAGAGGCAGTGAAGATTGTAGGTAGAGCAACGCCCGCACCTGCAACAGCACCAGATTTCAACACGCCGCGACGCGTTAGAGTTGTTTTGGACATAAAATCCTCCCGTTAAAGTAACTCGGATCAGCTCCTCCTGCTGACCGCGAAGCACACTTGTGCTGTCATAGTTGTCGCGAATGAATGAAAATTTCGCAATAAGCCCATCAACCAAAAGAAAATTTTTGTAAACAAATGAACAGTATTCTTGCGTATATTGTAAAATAATTTACACTGCACCGCAGAAAGTGTCTGTAAACTATGGATAAAATTGATGAGCAGTAGTGATTTGATCGGCTCGCGCATTCGGGAAAAACGAATTCAGTTGCGAATGCGTCAATCTAAGCTTGCGCAAACAGTAGGAATCTCACCGTCTTACCTAAATTTGATCGAGCATAATCGCAGAAGAATCGGCGGTAAATTGCTGTCAGATTTGGCAGACACGCTGATGATTGATATTGATTTATTAGCTGAGGATGGGAAATCTTCGAAAGTGGCGCGCCTGGAGGAAACCGCGCAATATCATAAGGTTGATGCGCATTCTGAATCAGCGCGCGAATTGGCGACGCGTTTCCCCCAGTGGAGCAGTTTTTTAATCGATTTAGATCGTAATGTGCGCAGTTTAGAGGCGACAATTGATGCGTTGAGTGATCGACTTTCCCATGATCCACAACTTGCGACATCCTTGCATGAAGTGATCACAACTGTAACCGCCATTCGCGCAACTTCGTCTATTTTAACAGACACCAGTGACATTGATCCGATGTGGCAAATGCGGTTTCAACGCAACATTAGCGAAGATAGCCTGCGCCTAGCAGAAGAAGCGCAGGCGTTAGTTGATTATCTGGATACCGACGACAAAGATGCACGTACCGGAACGCCACACGAAGAAGTAGAAGCATTCCTGCGGGACAATGATTATCATTTTCAAATGATCGAAACAGAAGGTGCCGATGTCGAAGATGTTTTGAATGCGTCGGCTATACGTTCAACGTCCGCTCGGGCGATGGCACGTAATGCATTGCTCACCTATCAACAGGATGCCGTTCGACTTCCGTTGTCTGAACTTGTGAATGATCTCCCAATAAAAACGGGTCTCTCTCAGCTGGTTCAAAAATATGACTGTGCAATTCCACAATTGATGCGTCGTCTGGCCTGCTTGCCGCTTGCTGTGGTCGGACGCGATTTTGGCATGGTAAGTATGGATGTGTCCGGTAGCATATTATTTCGAAAGCAAATCGATGGGTTTCACATGCCACGTTTTGGGTCTGCATGTACCTATTGGCCAATCTTTCAAGCCCTGCAAATGCCCATGCGCCTATTAGAGGATGTTGTTATTCATACAGGACGAGAAGGTGGGACGTTTCACACATATAGCTATTGTGAGGCCATTCAGGACAGTGTCCAGCATCCACCACGTTTGGTGGCACATATGTTGTTTTATCCGCATCAAGCAGAGACATCGCGCGCAACCCGTGTGGGTGCCACGTGTCGTGTCTGTGCAATTGCCACTTGTCCCAGCCGCCGTGAACCGTCAATCTTAGGGGAAGATCTTTGACATCTAATCAAATTGAGGGTTTATTCAAAGCCAGATCGGCACAGACCGAAACGGGAGGGGTAAGATGGGCAAGACCGTCTTGCTAATAGAAGACGAAGTAAACATTATCGAAGCGCTTAGCTTTATCCTATCCCGCGACGGGTGGGATGTTGTCACGCATTCTAATGGACATGATGCAAACGAAGTGATCACGCGCCGCGCGCCCGATTTGGTGGTACTTGATGTTATGTTGCCTGGCAAAAGTGGCTTTGATATCTTGCGCGATCTTCGGCGTGATCCACGTCATCAAAATCGCCCTGTTCTGATGTTGACCGCCCGCGGTCAAAGCAAAGATCGTGAAATGGCAGAACACTTGGGCGTTTCAAAATTTATGACCAAACCGTTTTCGAATATAGAAGTGCGGGACGCGGTGAATGAGTTGTTGAGCGGATGAAACAAGTTTCAGAACAAAAGTTGTTTGTCGAACCGCGCAATTATCGCGCCAGACGTATGGTTGACGGGCTGCGGATTTTGCCAATCGTGGGTATTTTTCTGATCGCCATGCCGCTGTTTTGGGGGGGATCTGAAACACCTATAAAATCATCCAATGTTATGTTGTTTGTCTTTGGAGTTTGGGCGATTTTGATCCTTACAAATTGCATCATGACGCGCCGCATTGGGAAAGAACGTGATTGGCTTGACCCCATAAATTCAGAAACGTCGGTGGACTAAATGCTGAACGTGTTGCTTGGCGTGTGTTTGGCCTATGTGATCGCGCTGTTTGCAGTTGCATTTTGGGCGGAACGAGCGTCAATGCAGGGGCGTGCGACTTGGCTGCGCTCTCCCATGATCTATACGCTTTCCTTGTCCATCTATTGCACTGGTTGGACGTTTTATGGCGCGGTTGGATACGCGGCCCGGTCTGGGTTGGAATTCGTCACAATTTATCTTGGACCCAGCCTTGTTTTGCTGGGCTGGTGGTGGATTTTACGAAAATTGGTGCGCATTGGTCGCGCGCAGCGCGTCACATCGATAGCTGACCTAATTTCCTCACGGTTTGGTAAATCAAATAGTTTGGGCGTGTTTGTGACGATTTTGGCAATCGTTGGGACAACGCCATACATTGCGTTGCAGTTGCAGTCTGTGACGCTGTCACTTGGGGCGTTTGCGAATTCTGAAACCTTGTCAGATAATACGGCTGCGTTTTGGGTTGGGGCGGGGCTTGCGCTGTTTACGATTTTGTTTGGAACGCGAAACCTGGATGTAAATGAACGCCACCATGGGGTGGTCATGGCGATCGCCGTTGAAGCAGTGGTAAAGCTGTGCGCGCTGGTCGCGGTGGGTGTATTTGTTGTGTGGGGCGTTTTAGGGGGGATTGGTCCGGTTTTGAATGAAATCGATGCGTCAGAAGTTGCCATATGGGATGTAAATGGCAACCGCTGGATTGCCCTGACGTTTTTGTCAGGCGCGGCATTTTTATGTTTGCCGCGCATGTTCCAAGTTCTGGTGGTTGAAAATGCTGACGAAGGTCATCTACACACAGCGTCCTGGGCATTTCCTGCGTATTTGATGTTGATGTCGCTGTTCGTGATCCCCATCGCTGTGGCAGGTTTGAAAATCCTGCCTGCAGGATCCAACCCGGATTTATTTGTTCTATCGCTTCCGCTTAGTTTAGAGCAGGATGCGCTGGCCATGTTTGCCTTTATTGGTGGCTTTTCGTCTGCAACATCTATGGTTATTGTTGCCTCGCTGGCTCTTGCGACCATGGTGTCTAACCATATTGTGATGCCCATTTGGATTAAGTGGTCTGAACATCGCGTTCGCGAATTTGGAGATGTGCGTAAAATTATTTTGATCGCGCGCAGATTTGCAATTTTGCTGATTATATTGTTTGGCTATATCTACTATTGGGTTTCTGGCGGTGGTGCTGCACTTGCGGCCATCGGACTTGTGTCATTTACTGGTGTGGCACAAGTATTGCCGGTGATGCTTGGTGGTATCTTTTGGCGTGGCGCAAACCGCATTGGTGCAATAGCGGGTCTGGTGGTTGGCTTTTCGATCTGGCTCTACACACTGTTTTTGCCCAGCTTGGGTAATGTGTATTCGCCCACCTTTTTAGCCGAGGGTCCTTGGGGGATCTGGTGGTTGCGTCCACAGGCTCTCTTTGGGGTGACCGAGCTGGATTCTTTGGTGCACGCGCTCTTCTGGTCGATGTCATTGAACGCGCTTGCATTCTTTGTGGGATCTTTACTTAGTTTTCCGACACCGATTGAACGACTTCAAGGCGCACAAATCGTGAATGTATATGACCATTCACCCACGCAACGCGGTTGGTCGGGGCGTGCGGCGCAAAGCGAAGACTTAATGATAATGGCGCAGCGCATCTTAGGTGTTGAGCAGGCGCGTCGTTTATTCCAAATGGAAGTCCGCAATCAAGGAGGGCAGGGCTATTTACCCGATCCAACGCCTGAATTTTTGCGAACCCTCGAGCGCGAATTATCTGGATCAGTTGGCGCAGCCACTGCGCATGCAATGATTGGGCAGACAGTGGGTGGCACGTCTGTTTCCGTTCATGATTTGATGGCAGTCGCGGATGAAGCCGCGCAAATTATGGAGTATTCCAATCGGCTAGAGGAACAATCACGCGAACTGACACGCACAGCTCACGAGTTGCAGTCTGCGAATGAAAAGCTCACCCAAATCTCAATTCAAAAGGATGCCTTTCTTTCGCAGGTTAGTCACGAATTGCGCACACCCATGACTTCGATCCTGTCTTTTGCACAAATTTTGCGTGATGGCGCAAGTTTGAAAGGCCAAGAGCAATCGCGCTATGCAAGCATTATTCACGATGAGTCCGTGCGACTGACGCGATTATTGGACGATTTGCTGGATCTAAGCGTATTGGAAAATGGCCAGGTTAACCTCAATATCTCAACGGGGGGGGTTTTTGAATTGATCGAACGCTCCGTTGCGACTGTGGTGGCGGG
>OAPM01000025.1_pt1 | contig 12028 bp, 12 predicted proteins | sample 1470761 | NCBI WGS metagenome assembly OAPM01 (sample SAMEA3275546, study PRJEB22092) | marine metagenome | biome: ENVO:00000447; feature: ENVO:00002042; material: ENVO.00002110 | collected 2014-06-21T11:05:00+00 | depth 0 m | reverse complement strand
CCACGGCAATCAGCATGTTCTCCCACAACACTGGCCCCATCAACGATGATACCCAGTGTGAGGATCAGCGCAAACAATGAAATCATATTAAAGGTAATGCCCGCCACATACATCAGGGCGATCGCAGCAAACATGGCTGTGGGAATACCTGCGGCAACCCAAAATGCTGTTTTGGCGTTCAGGAACAAAAATAACAGCACAACCACCAACAACAAACCAGTCGCACCATTTTTCAACAAAAGGTTCAGACGCCCCGAAATTGCATCTGCACGCGTGCGGATCAATTCGATTGTGGTTCCTTGTGGCAATGTGCCTTCTAGTTTTGCGGCCTCTTCCTCAACCGCTTCTTGGATTGAGATCGCGTCCCCTGCAGCAGATCGATCGACGCGTAATGTGATGGCCTGATTGTCGCCCACATAAAAACTGCGTAGTCTGTCGATACCTTCATCTCGCAATAATGCGACGTCACCAATTTTCAGTTTGGAACCGTCGCCATTTGAACGCAGCACAATTTCGGCAATGTCTTCTGCTGAACGTTTTTCAACGCCAGTACGCACGCGCATGTTCGATCCAGACACATCACCTGCTGGATCTGCGCTCACTTCTTGGGCGATCGCATTGGCGATTTGGCGCATTGTGATGTCTTCTGCAACCAGTTTGGCGGTTGGCACTTCAATCACCACTTGCGGGGCGGCAATTCCTTGGATTGAGGTTTTCGTAACACCCGCATTAAACAGCCGCAGGGCAAATTCGTCAGCAATCAGGCCCAGTTGGGTCACACCGATTGGGCCAGAAATGACAACTTCGGTTACGCGATCACTCCAACTGCCGCGCAAAATTACAGGGTCTTCCGCGTCATCTGGCAGTGTTGAAATGCCATCAAGCGCCGTTTCTACATCCGCATTGGCACGTGACATATCCCAATCAGGGTCGAATTCTAATGAAATGCGCGCACGCCCTTCGGTGGAACGGCTGCTGGCACCGGAAACGCCTTCAACCGCCAATAATGCGGGCTCTAAAACCTTAACAATGCCCTGATCCACATCCTCTGCGCCGGCACCATTCCATGCAACCGAGATATTTATTGAGTCGACAACAACATCTGGGAAAAACTGCGCACGCATTTTCGGCAGCGCCACAGCGCCCGCCATAAGAAGAACAACCAACAAGAGGTTCGCAAGGGTTTTGTGGCGGGTGAAATAAGAGAGAATGCCGCCCGCGCTTTGGGGTAAATCGCGTACCATTAGCCGCCTCCTCTGCTTTCAAGTCGTTTCAAAGTTTCCGCTTTGATTTCACCAGTGCGCAGTTGTGCCAAAAGCCGTTCTTTTGGTTTTGCTGGAATCCACTGGTTGCCTTCGACCCGTTTAATAAGCTCTTCTTGTTTCTCTTTGGAGAGTTTGACCATTTTAGGCGCTTCGGGTTCCATAGAACCGCCCTCGCGCAGGACCTTGACCTTGATACCTTTACCCAAAAGTGGTGTTTGCTGAGTAACAATATCACGCCCAGGAAGATCGCGGGATCGCACCAAAACGCTGTTTCCCTGGCGTCGCATCAATGTGACGTTGAGCGTTTCAAGCCGATCCCCTGCACCCACCGCGAGCACTTGGTTCTGTGCATTAAGAGCCGTTGCGGGAAGCTCTACAACAAATCTCAATGCTGGCTCTTCCACTTTGATTGATACAAAATCACCTGGCTTTAGCCCGATTGCGTTATCAAGTTTAGCAAACAAAACGCGCCCCGTTTGACCATTAGCAACAGAGCCGCTGTCGCGTGACAATACCGCCTTTGACGTGACAGACCCACCAATCGCATCCAATGAAACATCCGCAGTGGCCGCGATAAGAGTGCCATCATCATTCAATAAACGCGCATATTGCTGCGTCGAGACACGAAATGAAACTTCTAACGCATGGGGATCGATCAACTGACCCACACGCTCATTCGCGCTAATCAGTCCACCCTGCACCAAACTGACCCCACTTAGAACACCTGTAAATTCAGCTTGCATCACAGTATCATTTAAGTGTCTGAGCGCGTCCTTATTTGCCAGTTCGGCACGTGCTAGTCGCGTTTTCGCCTGATTAAAACGCGCATTGGCCTGATCCAGACCACTGCGGCGCGATAATACAGATTGTTTTGCTGATGACAGCGCAAGTTCTGCGGTTTCGACCGATGCAGTTGTTCCCACACCACGTTGCTGCAAATCTTGTTGGCGAAGCAGTGCTGCGCTTCGTAACGCTTCTTGTTCAACTGCAGCGACCAACTCATCTTGCGTAAGTGCAATTGCGCGTTCGGCCTCTATGATTTCGGATTTTGCATCGCTCAGGTCAGATTCAGTGCGTAACAGCGCGGATTGTGCATCAGCATCATCCAGACGCACCAAAACTTCACCCTGTTCAACCACTCCGCCTTCTGCGAAATTTGGCGAAATCTCAACAATTTGACCACCTGCGGCCATGCGCAAATCCAATGTGCGCCGACTTTGCACCTCACCAAAGGCTGTCAAATAGGGCGTAATAGTCTGCGGTTCTGCAGTGCGTACGTTAACCGTAAAGACCCGCTCGCGGGCTTGGGGCACGCGCGTTTCACGCGACTGCACCTCTTTGTACGTTTCATATCCCAGATAGCCTGCATATCCCAAAAGACCAAGGGCCATGGACATCAGAACCAATCCGATTAAAGCCTGACGGAGAAAGCGCATAAATGTAGTCCTTTAGAATGATATAATTGTATACGAATGAAATCCGCGAAAAGATCAGTTTGTTCCTGATTAATAGTTTTCAACGGTTTACTAATTTATTTCCGTCGCAGATGTTCATCCAGCCGCGGCATTATTTCGACAAAATTACAAGGTCGATGCCGGAAATCTAATTGTTTCTCTAAAATTTCATCCCACGCATCCCGACACGCACCTGGAGAGCCGGGCAATGCAAACAGCTAGGTTCCGCCAGCAACGCGAGCAGTTGCCCGAGACTGGATCGCAGAGGTGCCAATTTGTTGCATGCTTACAATGGTAAATACGGTTCCAAATGCGTCGATCTCTTTTTCATAAACATCACGGTGCGCTTCGACTGTAACGTCGCGCCCCGTCAGGCCCGTTCCCCCCGTGGAAATCACAACATCAACATCTGGATCCGCAATCCAAACGCGTAATTGGTCTGCAATTTGGTCACGTTCATCCGCAATAATTTTGCGATCAACTAATGTGTGTCCCGCCTGTTGCAGACGATCAACTAAGGTTTGTCCAGATTTATCTTGATCCAATTGTCGCGTGTCTGAAACGGTTAAAACGGCGATACGCGTTGCAATGAATTCTTTGCTTTCATCAATTCGTGACACTGGTCTATCTGATCCTTTTTTGAACAGCCTGCAAATCTTGCCATGCCTCACGCTTGGCCAGCGGGTTACGCAATAGATAGGCGGGGTGGAACATAGGCATAACATCGACATCACAGCCAGATGCCCACTGCCCCCTTAATTTTGTGACACCGCGCTTCCCCAACAATGCCTGACAGGGAATATTCCCCATCGCAACAATGACGTCAGGCTGCACCAACGCAATGTGACGACGCAAAAACGGCAGCATCATTTCAATCTCAATCGGGCTTGGATCACGATTTTGTGGGGGACGCCACGGCACAACGTTGGTAATGTAAAGACTATCATCCGCACCATCACCCATGCGCGACAACCCAATCGCAGCAAACATCCGGTCCAACAATTGGCCCGCACGACCGACGAATGGACGGCCTTCCATGTCCTCATCCCGTCCCGGGCCTTCTCCGATAATCATGACTTTGGCATTGGGATTACCATCCGCAAACACCAATTGCCGCGCGCCCCGTTTCAACTGACAATGTTCAAATTGGGCCATTGCCTGTTTCAAACTATCCCGATCCATTGCGGCAGCGGCGGCTTGTTCTGCCACGGAAACCGGCGACACCTCTTCGACGCGAACCGCAGGTGTTGGTTTTTGTGAATTTGCGGGTGCTTTGCTGGATGGCGTATTGATCAATTCAAACCTGTCAACCGGCGCATCCAAAATCGCCTCGGTCGCACCAAGTTCAATCTGCCACTCAAGTAATGCCTTGGCCTGATGCCAATCCAACTGCGATTCCATATCGATAACCTAGCTTGGCGACAGCGAAAGGAAAAGCACCCCTTGTGCGAAATCGCGCTTATGTGTACATCCCCAATACCAAATGTGAGGGCGAACATGAGCTTTACCAGTCAACACCTCTTGGGGATTGAGCCACTAAGACCAGAGGCCATCACAGAGATATTAGATTTAGCCAATGTATATGTAGAGCAAAACCGCAAATCTGAGCGGCCTGATCCGACACTGGCCGGACTAACACAGATCAATATGTTTTTCGAAAACTCAACCCGCACACAGGCCAGTTTCGAACTGGCGGGTAAGCGGCTGGGGGCGGTTGTCATGAATATGGCAATGCAGGCCAGTTCGATTAAAAAGGGCGAAACCCTAATTGATACGGCATTAACATTAAATGCCATGCACCCCGATTTGCTTGTGGTGCGACACCCTCAATCCGGTGCGGTTGATCTCTTGGCCCAAAAAGTGAATTGCGCCGTTTTGAATGCAGGTGATGGACGGCATGAACACCCAACCCAAGCCCTATTGGATGCGCTAACGATCAGACGTGCAAAGGGCCGTCTTCATCGTTTGAATATTGCAATATGCGGGGACATTGCGCATTCTCGTGTGGCGCGTTCCAATTTGATCCTATTGGGCAAAATGGAAAATCGTGTTCGTTTGGTTGGACCTGCGACCCTGATGCCACCGGATGTTGCGGCGTTGGGTGTCGAGGTTTACCACGATATGGAAGAGGGCCTGAACGACGTTGATGTCGTCATGATGTTACGCCTACAGAAAGAGCGTATGGATGGCGGTTTTATTCCTTCCGAACGTGAATATTATCATCGCTACGGACTGGATCGTGCAAAACTGGGGTTTGCAAAATCAGATGCAATCGTGATGCACCCAGGACCCATGAACCGCGGTGTGGAAATTGATGGCGAAATTGCCGACGACATAAACCGTTCGGTCATTCAAGAGCAGGTCGAAATGGGTGTCGCCGTGCGCATGGCTGCGATGCACCTATTGGCGCGCAACATGAAAAATCAAAAGGGGGTTTTGGTATGAGTATCCTATTTAAAAACGCCCACTTCATCGACCCCACTGCTGATGACGTCACAACACGCGACCTAATGGTTCGCGACGGTATTATCGTTGAACCCTCTCAACCTGCAGAGACGGTCATCGATTGTACTGGCAAATACCTTGCGCCCGGCATCGTCGATATCGGCGTAAAGGTTTGCGAACCTGGTGAGCGTCACAAAGAGAGCTATAAAACCGCAGGCGCAGCAGCAGCAGCGGGTGGGGTTACGACGATTGTAACCCGTGCAGATACTGATCCAGCGATTGATACACCAGAATCATTAGAGTTCATTCGTCGCCGCGCAGCCGAAGTTTCGCCCGTGAATGTGCTTCACATCGCAGCCCTGACCAAGGGGCGCGCGGGTCGTGAAATGACGGAAATTGGGTTTCTACAGGATGCAGGCGCGGTTGCGTTTTCTGACGGATATCGGGTTGTACAAAATACCAAAGTGCTCGCACGCGCGATGGTATATGCAAAATCGTTAGGCGCCTTGATCATTGCCCACCCACAAGAGCCGATATTGTCAGAAGGCGGGATTGCAACCAGCGGCAAATTCGCATCCTTACGCGGATTAAGCCATGTTTCGCCAATGGCAGAACGCATGGGTTTGGACCGTGATATTTCCATGATCGAAATGACGGGTGTTGCCTATCACGCCGACCAAATTACAACAGCACGCGCATTGCCTGCGCTAGAGCGCGCCAAAAACAATGGCCTGAACATTACAGCAGGTACGTCAATTCATCACCTAACATTGAATGAATTTGATATCGCCGATTACCGCAGCTTTTTCAAAATGACCCCGCCGTTGCGTGGCGAAGACGACCGCGTTGCAATGGTTGATGCTGTTTCCACAGGGTTGATTGACATCATATCTTCGCAGCACACACCACAGGACGAAGAAAGCAAACGCCTGCCTTTTGAGGCAGCCGCATCTGGTGCAGTTGGTTTAGAAACGTTTTTACCCGCGGTCCTACGCCTGTATCATTCTGGGCATTTGTCCTTGAACCAGATTTTCAAGGCAGCATCTTATAATCCAGCCAAGAGGTTGGGGTTAAATTCAGGTTGTCTTGACATAGGGGCCTCTGCTGATCTGATGATATTCGACCCAAATGTGCCGTATGTGTTAGATCGCGAAACCCTGCTATCGAAATCAAAAAACACACCGTTTGATGAAGCACGGTTGCAAGGCAAAGTTCTGCACACATTCGTCGGCGGAACAGAGGTTTACCGCGCATGAGCATCCTACCCGAACTGACCTCATCCATCACAATCATGGCACAATGGGGCGTGATCGGATACCTACTTGGTTCGATACCATTTGGTGTTTTGATCTCACGCTTGATGGGTCTTGGGGATTTGCGCCAAATCGGATCTGGCAACATTGGCGCAACAAATGTTTTGCGCACAGGTAACAAATTCGCGGCGGCGGCCACGCTTATCCTTGATGGCGGCAAAGGTGCCGTTGCCGTTTTGATTGCCATGGCATTTGCGGCGTCAGATGCTGCACAATTGGCCGCGTTATCCGCATTTGTAGGACATTGTTTCCCAATTTGGCTTAAATTCAAAGGCGGCAAAGGGGTTGCCACGTTTTTGGGAATCTTATTGGCAATCGCATGGCCAGTGGGTATTGCGGCGTGCCTGACATGGCTTGTCACTGCATTTGCGCTGCGCATCTCATCGTTATCTGCGTTGGTTGCAGCCGTTTTAGCGCCCATCTGGGCCGCACTATTAGGGTATCCAACACTTTCCGGTTTGGCTGCGGCACTGGCATTGCTGATTTTGTACAGACATGGTTCGAATATTTCCCGAATTATGGCAGGAACCGAACCAAAGATCGGCGCATCAAAATCCTGATTTGTGATAAAATTCCTGCATCAGTTTAACGCATTCATCCTGATGCGTCATCGGAACCATATGACCCGCCCCCTCAATCGCCTGGTCTAAGGCTTGTGGCATCACGTCAATCAATGCGGCATGGATTTCCTGGACAATTGGGACGCTGCGAGCACCACGAATGAACAACGCTGGGCCCGTGTAATTCGTTAATCCCTCAGGACCCAGTAGTCCGTGATCATCCCGATGCAATGCCGGTGTTCCAGCCTCAACCACAGCGATCTTATCCACCATGGATTGCCGCAAATGTGGTGGAATCGCATCCCATGGAGTGCCATCCCCCCACATAGTCAGAAATTCCATCGTCGCGCGTTCATTATCGCTATTGTTCATTGCCTGCGCAAATTTCTGCGCCTGCGCTTCATAGGCCACCCGCATTTTTGGTGTCCGCTGCAGAGCAGCCTCAGCAAACACAGGTTCGAACAAAACAACTGATTTGATACATTCTGGCATTTTGGCCATCAACCGCAAGGCCACCGTCGCACCAAACGAATGTCCAATCAAATGGATGGGCGTCTGAATAAAACTTTCGGCGATCCTGGTCATCCGATCCTGTAGATCACCGTTGAAATCCCAATCCGCACTTTGACCATGACTGGGCATGTCAAACGCAGTTGTGGTAAACCGATCTTGGAATGCCATCGCAAGCGGCGCTATGGCGCGCGCTGATGACAATGTGCAATGCATCATCAATGCGTTTTCATTTCCCGTGCCCAAAATCATATGATTAATGGACAATCCGGCACGTATATCTTTTATCAAACTAGCGACCTTTGGTGAGATATGCTTCTAGATCCCCAAGTCGATCCTGACCCCAGAATTTCGACCCGTCTTCTAGCACGTAGAATGGCGCCCCGAAAACACCATGTGACACAGCATCCTCAAGGTTTTGTGAATATGTTTCAGCACCATGCAACATCCCACTCATTGTGAGACTACGATCAAACCCATGTGCAGCTAACAAATCTTGTAGAACCGCATCATCAGAAATATCTTTTTCTTCGGCCCAAGCCGCACGTAAAACGCCCTGTACTAGTCCACCCAAATCACCGTTTCCCGCATTTTGCGCCGCAATGATTGCATAGGACGCAGGTGCGGGATTGGTGGGCACATGCGCGGGTCGCAAATGAAAAGGCATGTCCAGCATCGCTGCGCGACGCGTCAAATCTTGTGCACGATAGTCAAGTCGGGATGGGTGCCGCTCAGGAAGGGCAACGCCCCCTGTCCGTGCAAACAACGAAATCACATCGACAGGGCGGTAGTGAATCGAAGCACTCACCTTTTTCGCGATATTCTCCAGCATATCTCCCGCCAAATAGGTATAAGGAGACAAGGGCGTAAAGAAATAATCGATTTTCGGCATATTTTTAGTCCTTTCGAAGCAGTCGCGCTTTTGTTTGCTTTGCCTCACGGTAATGCCATGCTAAGCGAAGTCAACGTCACGAATCTTTAACATTTCGCACCTGGGGACTGAAATCTATGGCAGCAAATGAACCAAAACTCATCGCCGGCAACGCCAACTTACCACTCGCCAAAGCCATTGCGCGCCGTATGAGTTTACATCGTGGATTGACCATCGATTTGGTAGATGCACGGGTTGAACGTTTTAACGACCAAGAAATTTTCGTAGAAGTGTTTGAAAATGTGCGCGGCGAAGACATGTATATCATCCAGCCGACATCTAACCCTGCGAATGACAACTTGATGGAATTATTGATCATGGCGGACGCCCTGCGTCGGTCATCGGCCTCACGCATTACTGCAGTTATTCCATATTTCGGATATGCGCGCCAAGATCGCCGCACAAAAGCGCGCACGCCGATCACGTCAAAACTGGTCGCAAACATCATGGTCGAGGCCGGGATTGAGCGCGTCCTAACTATGGATCTACATGCAACACAGATCCAAGGTTTCTTTGATATACCCGTTGATAACCTTTATGCCTCGCCCATTTTTGCGTTGGATATTCAAAGCAAATTTTCAGGATCTATGGATGACATGATGGTTGTGTCGCCCGATGTCGGTGGCGTTGCCCGCGCACGCGAATTGGCGAAACGTATCGGTGCACCACTGTCAATTGTCGACAAACGCCGTGAAAAAGCGGGCGAAGTCGCAGGCATGACAGTTATTGGTGATGTGACGGACAAAAAATGTATCATCGTTGATGATATGTGCGATACCGCTGGTACATTATGCAAAGCTGCCGAAGTGTTAATGGAAGCCGGCGCAAGCGAAGTTCATGCATATATCACACATGGCGTTATGTCAGGGCCAGCCGTGGAACGCGTTACAAATTCCGTCATGAAATCATTGGTTATCACGGATTCAATTGAACCAACCGAAGCAGTTAAAGGTGCGCACAATATTCGCATTCTACCAACAGCCCCAATGTTTGCCCAAGCCATCTTGAACACATGGAACGGCACATCGGTATCATCCCTGTTTGACAATCAAACACTTGAACCCATTTATGACGGTTTGCTTTAGGCGCTAAACATCCCAGATTTCGTCTGGATCAATCGCCTCACCAATTGCCTGCCATGTGATGTGCATGCGGGCAATTCTGGTGTCATCCCAGGTTTCAAAACTGGCCGTGAAACCGGTTTGTGTAATATCGATGGCCAGTAATTTCATGCGAAAATTTGTATCGCTGTGCACATCCCATAATGAAATGTTCAATGTGACAGATGGCGGGCTAACAAATTTTTCCTTGAAGGTTATACGCTTGTGACGTTCGCGGGATCCTGTGCCAACCCACATCTCTCCTGCTTTATCAAAGTCTGAGAACATCGTGAATGTTCCACTTTGAATGCCGATCTTATTAGAAGAAATCAGTTTCATATTTTTTCACCTAAACCGCAGTTTAGATGACAAAAAAAAAGAGGGCAGCGCAAGCCACCCTCTTTCATCATTTCGATAAAATTACCCTCTGGAGAACTCTGGATAGGCCTCCATTCCCAATTCAGAGGTATCAAGACCGTTTACTTCATGTTCTTCGCTAACACGGATACCCATGAACGCGTTTAGTAGGGCCCATAGAATCCCACTTGTGATGCAGACAAACAAACCCACAATCACGATTGAAATAATCTGAACACTGAAACTTGCATCTCCATTCGTTAGCGGAACGGCCAAGGTTCCCCAGATCCCAGCCAATAGGTGGACGGGGATCGCGCCAACAACATCGTCGATTTTCATGCGATCCAGCATTGGAACTGCCAACACAACGATGACACCGCCAATACCACCGATCAATGTAGCCGCACCTAATGACGGTGTAAGAGGCTCTGCCGTGATGGAAACAAGTCCCGCCAATGCACCATTTAGGATCATCGTCAGGTCAGGTTTACGGTACAACATTTGCGTAAGGATCAGCGCAACAATAGCACCCCCCGCCGCAGCAGCATTCGTATTGGCAAAGATACGCGAAATATCAGCAACATCGCCAATCGAACCCATTGCTAATTGTGACCCACCGTTAAAACCAAACCAACCCATCCACAGGATAAATGTGCCCAATGTGGCAAGTGGTAGGTTCGAACCTTGTATTGGGATCACACGGCCATCTTTTGCATATTTACCGATACGTGGACCCAGGATTAGCGCCCCCATTAGTGCAGCCCAACCACCCACAGAGTGAACAACTGTTGAACCCGCGAAATCCAGGAAACCCATCGCATCAAGGAAACCGCCACCCCATTTCCAGCTGGCCTGGATTGGGTAAATGACTGCCGTTAGTACGATGGTAAAGATCAGGAATGGCCACAACTTTATCCGCTCTGCCAATGTACCAGACACAATTGATGCCGTTGCAGCACAGAACATCATCTGGAAAAAGAAATCTGAACCAGTGGACGCATATCCATAGTCATCCACGCCATCGGCCCCAACGCCGACCGCCTCGAGAACTGCGGAACCAAAGACGCCTGACAATATTCCGTCAACTGACCAAGTACCAAGTGGATACATCAGGTTATATCCAATCAAGTAATAGAACACAGCTGCCAAAGAAAAGAGCGCCATGTTTTTGGTCAATTGCATTGTAACGTTTTTAGAACGCACCAACCCCGCCTCTAACATGGCAAAACCTGCCGCCATCCAGAAAACTAGGAAACCACCGATTAAGAATAGCAGTGAATTTAAAATGAAAACGCTATCCGTTGGCACCGCAACGGCAACATCCTGTGCGAAGGCGCCGCTGGTCGTTGCCATCAGGCCCAACGCGGCAAATGAAATTCGGTTACATAATTTTTTCATGTTCTTATTCCTTCTAAATCGCGTCTGCACCGGTTTCACCCGTACGCACACGAATTGTTTGTTCCACGTCGAGGACAAAGATTTTTCCATCCCCAATTTTTCCAGTGCGTGCTGTGTCAGTGATCGTTTTGACAACATCTTCCGCTTGCGCCGCTTCGACGACTAATTCGATGCGAATTTTTGGAACAAAATTGACGGTGTATTCAGCGCCGCGATAAATCTCGGTGTGGCCTGACTGGGCGCCAAACCCCTTGATTTCGGACACCATCATGCCCCGGACACCTTTTTCCGTCAGGGCTTCTCGAACCTCATCCAACTTATAAGGTTTAATTGTTGCTATGATCAGTTTCACATCGTCCTCCTTGGACCTACACAAAATTCCGTGGCACCATCCAAGGCGTAAAATTGCTGAGAGAGAATAAATTCAAGGCAAAATAGCGTTAAAAATCTGCATTTTTGATTAATTTTTAGTCTATTTATTTATTTTGATTAATTTTTAATCAATTTTACTATGTTTTCTCACACTTTTTTACGCGCATTCGGCGTCAATTTGGCGTAAACAGAACAAAAATTCGAGCAATGAATGACAAATAAGGGCAGAAAACCGCGTTTAGTCGCCGAGAATCGCTATCCCAAAACGGGTGCCGCGAAAAAATCAGCCAAGAAAAAAACCGCGACAAAACGCAAAAAGACGC
>OAPM01000024.1_pt1 | contig 12045 bp, 14 predicted proteins | sample 1470761 | NCBI WGS metagenome assembly OAPM01 (sample SAMEA3275546, study PRJEB22092) | marine metagenome | biome: ENVO:00000447; feature: ENVO:00002042; material: ENVO.00002110 | collected 2014-06-21T11:05:00+00 | depth 0 m | reverse complement strand
GTGTGGAAAATCCACAACACTGCGCATGATCGCTGGGATCGATCAACAAAGCAGTGGTGAAATTTGGGTAGATGGCAGACTGATTTGCGACACGCAAAATTCACTTCCCCCTGAGCAGCGCTCCATCGGGTTGATGTTTCAGGATTTTGCTCTGTTTCCCCACCTGTCGGTTGCTGAAAACGTGGCCTTCGGGTTAAGCGGATCCAAGGCGCAGAAACGGGCCCGTGTGGTTGAGTTATTGGAAAAAGTTGGTCTGGCGCATATGATCGATGAATTTCCACACACTCTTTCTGGGGGGGAACAACAGCGTGTGGCACTTGCGCGTGCACTGGCACCGCGCCCGCGTATCATGTTGATGGACGAACCTTTTTCAGGGCTGGATAATCGTTTGCGCGATGACATCCGTGACGAAACTTTGGCCCTGCTAAAGGCCGAAGATACGGCTGTTGTGTTGGTTACGCATGAACCGGACGAGGCGATGCGCATGGCCGATGAAATCGCGCTGATGCGGGCTGGAAAAATCGTGCAGCGTGGCGCACCCTACAACATATATAACGCACCTGTCGATAAACGCGCGGTGGCCTTTTTTTCCGACATTAATGAAGTGCGCGCGACGATCACAGGATCACTTGCTGATACGGCGTTTGGGCAATTTTTGGCACCCGGTATCGAAGATGGGTCACAGGTGGATATTGTGTTTCGCCCTCAGCATGTGCGGATTGATTTTGATCGGGCTGGGCGCGGTCCGAACCCAACGGCAAGCCAGGGTGTGGCTGCGCGTGCGTTGGTTGAACGCGCGCGTTTTTTGGGCAGTTATAGCTTGATTGAGTTTTGTCTGGAAACGGATGGTACGCGGATATTGGCCACTGTCCCCAGCGTGTTTTTACCGAAAGCAGGGCAGGCGATGTGGTTAACTGTGCCCCGCGACAGATGCTTTGTTTTTGAGGCAGCATAGCCCATTTCCCAGTTCATTTCTGTGATCACTGGGTGAAAGTGTCGCTTCCTAAGCAATAATTTTAAAATTTTCTTTCCGTTCGGGAAATTATCGACTTTAATCCGTGCAAATTAATGAATAGATGTGGGACGTTCAAAGGACGCGGCCCAAGTCGCGAACACGAGGAGAAAGACATGCTAAATAACATTGGTTTGCCGGGCATACTGCTGATTGCAGTTGTTGTATTGGTTCTATTTGGTCGCGGTAAGATCAGTGGCCTAATGGGCGAAGTCGGTAAAGGCATCACAAGCTTTAAGCGTGGCGTCAAAGAAGGCGAAGAAAGCGCAAAAGAAGAAGCTGCTGAAATTGCCAAAGACGTCACACCAGAGACAGAAAAAGACAAGGTATAATCCATGTTTGATCTGGGTTGGACCGAGCTGCTGGTCATTGGGGTCGTGGCACTGATTGTAGTGGGTCCCAAAGATTTGCCAGTCCTCTTTAAAAAGGGGGGGCAGTTCGTTGGGCGGCTAAAAGGTATGGCGCGTGAATTCAGCAGTGCAATGAATGAGGCAGCTGATGATGCCGGCGTCAGCGACATTAACAAAACGTTGAAGGCCGCAACCAATCCCATGCAAACAGGCTTTGATAGCGTCAAAGACGCAGCATCAGAGTTTACAAAATGGACCCCTGACAGCGAAACAGGGAAACTGGCGGCAGAGCGCGCCGAAGCTGCCAAGAAAATTCATGAGGCAACCGCAAAGCGCGCACAAGCAAAGCGCGACGCCGAGGCAGCCGCCGCTGCGACTGAGGGTACCGCTGCAGAGGTCAGTGAAGCTGCGCCTGAACCAGTGGCCGAGGCACCAAAGCCCGCCAAGGATAGTGGCCAAGGATAGTGAATGAGCACTGAAGACCTAGATTCCAAAACAGCACCACTGATCGAACATCTTGCTGAGTTGCGTCAGCGTTTGATCTATTCCGCCACTGCGTTCATCGTGGGGATGATTATCTGTTTCACAGTGTGGAACCCGATTTTCAATTTTTTAACTGAACCGCTATGTTCTGCGATGACGGCACGTGGGCACGCGGATTGCGGTTTGATTTTGATCAAACTGCAAGAGGGTTTCTTTGTCGCGGTGTCCATTTCTTTGCTGGGTGGTTTGATCCTGGCGTTCCCGTATATTGCGTTTCAGATGTGGCGCTTTGTGGCGCCTGGCCTATACAAAACGGAAAAGAATGCCTTTCTGCCTTTCATGATCGCTTCGCCGTTCATGTTCATGCTGGGGGCATCGTTTGCGTATTACGTTGTTACACCACTTGCTTTTGACTTTTTCCTAGGCTTCCAACAGGCGGGCACAGATTTATCCCAAGATACAGACGGCAACGCGATTGCAGGGATTGCATTTCAGGGCTCTGCCCAAGAATATCTTAGCCTGACAATCAAATTTATCGTGGCCTTTGGTTTGTGTTTCCAATTGCCTGTTCTGTTAACCCTAATGGGCAAGGCAGGCTTGGTCAGTGCCGAAGGGTTGGGAAATGTGCGTAAATACGCAGTTGTCGGCATTTTGGTACTTGCGGCTATTGTAACACCACCTGACGTGATTACGCAGGTTATTCTGTTTGTGGTTGTCTACGGGCTGTATGAAATTTCGATTTTCCTTGTCCGTCGTGTTGAAACGAAGCGCGAGGAACAACTTCGCGCGGATGGATACTATGACGACGAAGACGAATTTGACGACCCGTTGATGAAAGAGTTCGACGAAGACGAAGAAGACAAAGACGCAAAGTAACCAACGAATCTAACAGGTGATCCCATGAATGAAGTTGATGTAAAACGCATCGCGGATGCATTGGAGCGTATGTCGCCTGCACCGGCTGCGGCGCCAGATTTTGATGCTGCGGATGCATTTGTTTGGCATGTTGATCCAGATCGCCTGGCCCCTGTTCCCAGTGTTTCGCGCGTGGACCTGTCCCTGTTGGTGGGGGTGGATCGTTCGCGTGATACATTGATGCAGAATACGTTACAGTTCGCCAAAGGATATTCTGCAAATAATGCCCTTTTGTGGGGCGCGCGTGGGATGGGTAAATCGTCATTGGTAAAGGCGATCCATGCCGCAATGAATGCACAAGGTCATCCATTGAAAATTGTGGAACTTCAGCGCGAAGATCTACCAACCGTTGGACGATTATTAAATCACCTTCGCACCAGTCAGCATCGGTTTGTGTTGTTCTGCGATGATCTCAGTTTTTCGCATGATGATGAGCATTATAAATCGCTTAAGGCCGTTCTGGATGGCGGGATAGAGGGACGTCCTGATAACGTCATTTTGTATGCCACATCCAATCGCCGTCATCTGATGCCGCGCGATATGATTGAAAATGAACGCAGCAGCGCGATCAACCCATCAGAGGCCGTCGAAGAAAAGGTGTCTCTGTCAGATCGCTTTGGCCTATGGCTTGGGTTCCATCCATGTTCACAGGACGATTATTTCGACATGATCTTTGGCTACTGCAATGCCCATGACGTGGTCGAGGACAAAGATGTCATCCGCGCTGAGGCCATCGAATGGACCCGCACGCGCGGATCCCGTTCAGGACGCGTTGCATGGCAGTATTTCGTAGACCTTGCGGGTCGCAAAAGTGTGCATTTGTCCTAATAAGAGCCAATAATCCGTTAAAAAAAGGCCGCTGTGATGATGCAGCGGCCGACTAAATTAGGGCAGCGGGTTGATTTAGTTTAGGTAATCCATTGGATCGACGCTCTCTAATCCTTTGCGCACTTCAAAGTGGACATAGGATGGCGTGCCTGAGGGAACCTTGGCAATTCCTTGACCCCGCAAGATATTGTCGCCCTTAGCAATCATAATATCCGATAGATTTGCGTAAACCGTCAGCAGATTATCTGCGTGTTTCACAACCACAATTGGCACCTGATTAACATCCATTGTTACGGCAGCAACAACGCCATCCATTGCGGCAACGACAGTTGTGCCTGCAGGTGATGAAATATCGATGCCATCGGTTTTACCTTTGGCATATTCCCGAATTATTTTGCCTTTGACTGGATACCCCATGCGTCCGCCACTGGGGGTGGCAACGGGTTCTGGCTTGGGTTCTGGTTTCGCAACAACCTCTGGCTCTGGCTCTGGTTCTGGCTCGGGTAGGGGGGTTGTCGAACTGGGGGGGGCTGGCGTTGCACTGCCGGCACCAGGGGTCGAGGTTGGGGAAACCGGCGCAGCCGTTTCAACAGGCAATGGGATCAATAAATATTGCCCCTCACGTACGGTTAGGTTGCCATCTAAATTGTTCCACTCGGCCAAGGCGCTGACGGTTACATTGTACAGACGCGAAATTGTAAAGGCGGTTTCACCGCGCACCACTTTGTGGCGGATGGGTTCGATGCCGTCGCTGTTTGGCGGTGTTTGCACGGGGTCTTTGGTTTGTGCGTTTTCGATTGCAGTATTTGCAAGCTCGGTCACATCGATTGGTGTGTCCTCGGCCTGGGCAACTGGGGCATCCGCTAACTTTTGAGGAAGCGCGATTATTGTTCCCTGGGCCAGCGGTTCATCCACCCGCAAACCGTTGTATCGCGCAATCGGCCCTGCCGCTGTGTTCAGGCGTGCCGCAATTTTGCCGACAGTGTCACCTTCGCGCGCTTCTACCACTTGATAGGTTGGATAGGAAATCACACCGCGTTCATCTGCAGTGGGTTTTGCACGCGACGCTTTTTGCGCAGCATCGGTTGTGTCATATTGCCCGCCGCGCAGGTCAATGTCGAAATCGTCCATGTTACCACACGCGCTGACGCCCAGAAATAGAGCGACTGACAAGGGCCATGTGATCGGTTTTAGGGTTTTTATGCTCATTTTTTAAGGTTCCCCATAAATATGGTTAATCTGCCTCGTTTTTATTCTTTATCTTTATATTAGCTATCTTTTCCCATTCCTTCAACGAGTGGGACAAATCTAACTGTTCTTAGGTCATGATAATCAAAGCCTGTTTCGGTTCGTTCCACTCGAATAAGGCTTTGAACCGTGTCTGATTGGCCGACAGGTACAATCATAATCCCGCCCGGTTTTAACTGTGACAATAGGGTTCCGGGGGGGTCTTCTGCGGCGGCTGTGACGATGATGCGATCAAAGGGAGCCTGATCGGGCAGGCCGTGTGATCCATCAGCCAGGATCGGCGTAATATTGCTTAGATCCAGGTCTTGGAACAGGCGTGTGGCCTCGCGCACCAGTGGGCGATGACGTTCAACTGTGTAAACGCGGCGTGCTAAGTGGCTTAGAATTGCGGCCTGATATCCTGATCCCGTACCCACCTCTAGCACCTTATCGCGCGGACCCACCTTTAGCGCTTGGGTCATCAACCCAACGACTGAAGGTTGCGAAATTGTTTGACCACAAGCGATGGGCAGCGGCATGTCCTCGTAGGCGCGCGCAGAAAAAACGCCCGATACAAAGTGACCCCGATCAATGCGTTCCATGGCCGTTAATACACGGCTATCTGTCACCCCTTTTGATCGCAGGGCAAACAGAAATTGCATTTTTTGTTCAGGGTCTAGTGCCATTGGAACTTACGATTGTTCTAAAATATCATAGGCCGTAAAATCGGCACGCATTGGAGTTATCGAGACATATCCATCCAAATTCACACCTGCATCAGACGTGTCACCAACTGCAACGTGCTGATCTCCGCCTTTGACATATAAAAATTCGCGGTTGTTCGGCGCGGTTTGCATGATGGCCGAAAACTGGCTGCCTTGGCGGCGGCCTTGGGCGGCAAATTTATGCCCCTTTACGTCTGCAGCAGGGACAGGGGGAAAGTTGATATTGTAGAAAATATGATAATCCGATGGATTGTCATATTCACGTGCGATCAAGTCGCGCAAAATATCGGTGCCATGCACATGGCTTGCTTCGAAGGGATCAGCCAGGTCATAGTTTTTAGGACCCAAATACTGGGACAGGGCAAAGGATTTGATGCCTTGCAATGCCCCTTCAAGCGCTGCGCCAATCGTCCCAGAATACAATACATTCTCGGCCGAGTTGTTGCCACGATTTACCCCCGACAGGATGACGTCAGGTCGCTCGAGCATTATGTGATAAAGCCCCGCCAACACGCAATCTGCGGGATATCCATCGACTGAAAAGCGACGCTCAGCGATTTTATTGATCAACATAGGGGATGTGTAGCTGATGCAATGGGCAACGCCAGAACGTTCTTGGGTTGGGGCAATGACCCAAACCTCACCCGCATCGCCTGCCAATTCATGCGCGATTTGTTCCAGCGCTTTCAGCCCGGGTGCATTAATTCCATCATCATTCGTGACTAAAACGCGCATCAGTTGACCTCAAAATATCTGCTCTGACTATAGGACATAGAGGAGCAGACAGTTTGGAGCAAGTCTTTGCTGATCCAACATGTTTTAGTTGCGAAGATACTCTTGCAATAAGGTTTCTGCGACATCACTTGGAGCGCTGCGGCCACTACGATCTTCGCCTGGGTAAAACCGTGCGCGTGTTGCTGTTGGCATGGCGGGGGGCGACATGATTTTCACCACAGGACCTGTTTTTTCACATTCCTTTGCCCAACTGTTCACCAATGCGATTTGCGCCGACTTAGATGCCCCATATGCACCGAAAAACTTTTGCCCAGCATGCCCATCATCAAAGAACATGGCCCAGCCAGTCGCACCCAATAAGGGTGTGACATAGGGGATTAAAATTCCAGTTGTTTTGATGTTCAATTGGATGGATTTTTCCCAATCTTTTTCATCCATTGTTGCAGCAGGTCCAATGGGTGCCGCATGCACAGCCGTATGCGCCCAAAAATCAACTTTGCCCCAACGATCAAAGATGGAACGGCATAGATGGGCCATTGCATCTGCGTTGTTTACATCCATCGGCGCCAATGTGGCCTGTCCGCCTTTGGCCTTGATCCGGTCATCAAGTTCCTCAAGCGCGCCAGTGGTACGTGCCACGGCAACAATGTGATGCGAAGGGGCAAGCGCCTCTGCAAGGGCGGCGCCAAGACCACGAGAGGCGCCAGTGATAAGTGCGATTTTTTGATCCATACCCGCGCGTTTGCAAGAAAAGCGTTTTGATGTCAACCTGTCTGATCTGAGATGCCAGTGTGGCCAAATTCCTCAAGCATCGTCATCAACATTTCATACGTCATGCCATCCAGCTGCAGCCCATATAGGGTGTCTTCCTCTAATGCGGCATGTGTGATTGGACGCTGGTATGAATCGCGCGGTTGTATGCAGCAGGCATGTGGCCCAGGATAGCCGGGGATCACATTTGCAATCCATCCAAATTGCATGTCCAGATCGCCTTGTTTTCCGCTGGGATAGGAATCATGAAATAGATAAAAACTGGCTTTGTCTAAATGCACCCAAACGCCCAAAATTAGGCAATATTCGATATCGTGAAACGGCAATAACATAACTGTGCGCACAAAATGTTTGTCCTGAATACGACAAAAATCATGTGTTAATATATCACCCGTCGCCGCAAAAAATGCATCATTATCCTGTGCGGGGTCTGTTCCAACCCATTCCTCTGGGGCGTTATATGCCAACGATAACAATTCATGCACTGCTACGTTACAGCATGGACAGGTGGATGTTCCTTCTACAGTCCAATCCAACGTTGATCCGACTGTGGCGTTTCGGAAAACACAGCAGGCTTTTTGGTAAGTGGTTTGATCAGTTTCTTTAAAAGCGTCACTCAGCGGCCTTAACCGCAAATCCCTGTTCGATCATATCGGATGGTGCCACAGGGTATTCCCCTGAAAAACAAGCATCACAATACTGAGGACAAGAGGAATTGCGTCCATTTTGTTCTCCGACAGCCCGATACAGGCCATCGAGAGAGATGAATTTCAGGCTGTCTACAGCCAGATGGTCGCGCATCTCGTCTTCGGTCATGGTTGCCGCTAGAAGTTTTTCACGCTGGGGCGTGTCAACACCATAAAAGCATGGCCATGCAGTTGGTGGCGAGGCAATACGGAAATGAACCTCGGCTGCTCCTGCATCCAGGATCATCTCTTTGATCTTACGTGATGTTGTTCCTCGAACCACAGAGTCATCCACCAAAATGATACGCTTGCCTTTAACTAACGCGCGATTCACGTTTAGTTTTAGTCTTACGCCCATATTTCGAATTTGTTCCGTTGGTTCGATAAAGGTTCGTCCCATGTATTGATTACGAATAATCCCCATCGCAAAGGGAATTCCCGATTCTTGTGAATACCCGATCGCAGCGGGTGTTCCGCTATCTGGCACTGCACAGACCAAATCCGCGTCAACGGGGCTTTCTTTTGCCAACTCTACACCGATTTGACGGCGGGTTTCATAAACCGAGCGACCGCCAATAATGCTGTCTGGTCGTGAAAAATACACATGTTCAAAAATACAGAAACGTGGATCCTGTTTGCGGAATGGGAAATTGCTGTCGATCCCCTTGTCGGTAATGACAACCATTTCGCCTGGCGCAACTTCGCGCACAAACTCAGCGCCAATGATGTCTAATGCACAGGTTTCCGAACTAAGGGCATATCCATCACCCACTTTGCCGATCACTAAGGGGCGGACGCCCAATGGATCGCGCACACCAATGAGTTTGGTCCGTGTCATGGCCACAACAGAAAAGGCACCTTCGACACGACGCAGCGCGTCTTCCATGCGTTCAGGAATGTTGCGCTGAAGCGAGCGAGCCATCAGGTGAATGATACATTCACTGTCTGAGGAACTTTGAAAAATTGAACCGCGTTCAATCAATTCGCGCCGCAGTGCGTTTGCGTTTGTCAGGTTGCCATTATGGGCAAGTGCCGCGCCCCCCATGGCGAATTCGCCAAAGAATGGTTGGACATCGCGTATGGCGGCGGCCTTTGATCCCGCAGTGGAATAGCGCACATGCCCGATTGATAGTTCCCCAGGCAGGGTTTTCATCAGGGATTGTGATGTGAAATTATCGCGTACATATCCAAATCGGCGGGCGGAATTAAAACCAACCTCAGGATCATAGGCGACAATGCCGCCTGCTTCTTGTCCGCGGTGTTGCAATGCATGCAGCCCAAGTGCCACAAAATTTGCAGCATCGGCCACACCGATTACCCCAAATACACCGCATTCTTCTTTCAGTTTGTCGTCATCAAACGGGTGAGCGGGGGGCATTTGCTTGCAAGACAAGTCAGGAAACTCCGATTCCATTACGTGGTCGCCCCTACATACTGGTATTGGGGGAAAGTGTCACGAAACTATCACAATTAAATATGGGTCATGTGGATAGTTGGTCGTGTTCGACCGTCTTGTCATGTTATTCGACGTTACACACAGAAACCAGTTGTTCATATTGAACCGTAACCCAACCAAGGGCGCGTTCTGGATTACGTGCTTCTATTTGGGCCGCCATATCACCAAAAACTTTTGCTGAACGGCTTTCATCCACCATTGGTAAACTTTGTGAACTTAGAACAGCGCTATAGGCGAAAAAGGCAATTGCAATTAGGGCAATACCCCGCAACACCCCAAAGATAAAGCCCAGCACCTGATCCAGTTTGCCCAAAATAGATTTGTTGATAAGTGACGACAGCAAGGGCGTAAAAAACGATACGATCATCAATGTTATGGCGAATACTGCCGCAAATGACGCGATGATTGATAATTCGCAACTATCCGCCAAGATGGGACCAATCATTGGGATTTCTTCGATCAAGGGCATCACATTTGGCGCAAAGACGAACGCCACAATTGCGGCGGCAACCCATCCTGCAATGGCCATAGCCTCGCGTACTAATCCGCGTGAATATGCCAAGAGCGAGGATAGCACGATAATAACGGCCACCACTGCATCGACTACGTTAAATCCTTCCATGGCCGCGTACCCTTTTCCTCAGCCTAATTCGTGCCGAATGTTTCGACAACGAATGACGCAATATCCGACATTTGCGCCAATTCAATTCCATTTACCTGCGCTTGTTTCCCACCAACAGGACCGATAGCCCGTGTGAAACCAAGTTTTTGCGCTTCTTTCAACCTATTTTCTGTTTGTGCAACCGCACGAAGTGCTCCAGACAGGCTGAGTTCCCCAAAAACCACACAATTTTCGGCCAAAGGCGTGTTTTCGCGTGCCGACAATAGTGCGGCGGCCACGGCTAGATCAGCCGCAGGTTCATTCACGCGGATACCACCGGCGACATTTAGATAGACATCTAAACCCGAAAACGCGATGCCGGCACGTGCCTCAAGTACAGCAAGGATCATAGATAAACGGCTACTATCCCAACCAACAACCGTACGCCTTGGTTGGCTAAGTGGGCTGGGCGCGACCAAAGCCTGAAATTCGACCAAAACGGGGCGCGTGCCTTCAATCCCGGCAAAAACCGCGGCACCGGGGGCGGTATTTTCACGATCACTTAAAAATAACGCAGAGGGGTTTTTAACCTCTACCAATCCGCGCCCAGACATTTCAAACACGCCGATTTCATCAGATGCTCCGAAACGATTTTTAACAGCGCGTAAAATGCGGAACTGATGGCCACGTTCGCCTTCGAAGTACAACACAGTATCGACCATGTGTTCAACGACACGGGGTCCTGCAATTTGCCCCTCTTTTGTGACGTGCCCTACTAAGACCACCGAGGCGCCTTTGCGTTTTGCAAAAGTGGTGAGTTCATGGGCGGCAGAACGCACTTGTGAAACACTTCCCGGTGCGCTGTCGACTGTATCGGCCCACATCGTTTGGATGGAATCGATGATCACCAAATCTGGTTTTTCGGTATCCATTGTTGTCAAAATATTTCGCAGGTTGGTGTCTGCACCCAACTGGACATTTGCAGATCCCAGTCCCAAACGCTGTGCCCGCATGCGAACCTGCGCGCTGGCCTCTTCGCCTGAAATATACAGAACCTTTAATCCGGCCTCTGCAAAACGGGCTGCGGCCTGCAGTAAAAGTGTTGATTTGCCAATGCCAGGATCGCCGCCCACCAAAATCGCTGATGCAGGCACCAAGCCACCGCCTAAAACGCGATCCAATTCATCGATACCTGAATTCGTGCGCGGCAGCGGGGCCTCTTGGCTGGCTAAATCCGTCAGCTTGATGGCGTTGCCCTTCATGCCGCCGATGGATCCTTTTTTGGGGCCAACGGACAGACCACTGTCTTCTACAATGCTGTTCCATTCGCCACAGGCCTCGCAGCGACCGGACCATTTTGTCGTGACACTGCCGCAGGCTGAACAAGAGTAAGAGGTGGTTGATTTTGCCATGGTTCAGCTTTTGCCAGAAGGGAAAGAGCGTGACAAGGCAGAAGAAGAGATGACCGACACCAATAGTGAGAGAAGAACGCAAAACGTAAACAGGTAGAGCCCCCATTCTGTTTCAATCCGGCCCACGCCAATGCCCTTGGCCGCTGTTATATAAAGCGCAATCAAAAAAACATCAGCCATAGCAAAGCGTGACAGCATCGCCAATGCATGGGTCCATGATTGTGGTGCAAAGCCAAAGTCAATCGCAACCTTGCACAGCGTTTTGCCCATCGGAAGAAACATCGCAAAGATCACAACAATAAATGATAAAAATGCATCCTCTTGCCACAAAGTTTGGATACCATTCATGATCGTGATTTCAGACATCCCAAACAGGGGCAGCAGGCCTGCGCTCATCAAAGGGGAAAACCAAGAAATGGGATAAAGGATCACAAGTGCCAGATTGACGTATTTCACAACGTGCTGATCCATAGACCCAATAACCCGATAACTAAAATGATATGCATCACATCAATGATGATCACACGCCCCTGTTTTTGGGCCATCGTGTTCACAAACACAAAAGATGTCAGCAATGGTGTAAACATGCCATCCCAAGTGCGGATTAAAAATTGCGCTATACCTGCCCATGGCTGTTGGTAGATTTGAAAATAAGGTATGACAAAATGCGCCACAATGCCCGCAATGCAGATACCAATGGTGATCAATGACAAAAGGCGCGCGGGACCCGTGCGCACGATGGCCTTGATTAGCCATCACCGCGATTGATTACGACCTTAGCTCGGGAGAAATTCGTCTCACATTTAATTCTGTCCCAGGGCGAAACTATGCTCTGGAATCTACC
>OAPM01000023.1_pt1 | contig 12111 bp, 13 predicted proteins | sample 1470761 | NCBI WGS metagenome assembly OAPM01 (sample SAMEA3275546, study PRJEB22092) | marine metagenome | biome: ENVO:00000447; feature: ENVO:00002042; material: ENVO.00002110 | collected 2014-06-21T11:05:00+00 | depth 0 m | reverse complement strand
TCCTCGCGCCAGGTAAGGGACGGATGTGTGTTTTTCATGCGGGACCTTGCGAAACGTCTTAGACGTGAATAGGGACACACTAACACCAACGGAAGTCTTGGCAATGGTAGAAGTGACAATCAAAGGTGCGGGTATTATCGGTCACTCGATTGCGTGGGAATGTATCCAACGTGGCGCTAAGGTTCAGGTGATAGATCCAAACGGTATTGGTGCTGGGTCAAGTGGGGGTATCGTTGGCGCACTTGCACCCCATGTTCCAGAAAATTGGAATGAAAAGAAAGCATTTCAATTCGAAAGCCTGGTGATGGCGCAGTCCTTTTGGGATGATGTTGATCATGTGTCCGGGTTGAATAGTGGTTACGCACGCACAGGACGGGTGCAGCCGTTGTTGGATGATGCGGGGCTGTCGCTGGCGCATGAACGGGGGGAAAACGCCAAATCACTGTGGCAAGGCGTTGCAGAATGGCGGGTTGTTGATGATCAACCAGAATGGGCGCCACCTTCGCCAACAGGCAGGTGGATTTACGATACCCTAAGCGCGCGCATTCATCCACGTCATGCGGTCGCCTCAATTGCGGAAGCAATACAAAAATCAGGTGGGCAAATTTCGCACTCTGCAGAAGATTCTGGCAAAGTTGTTTGGGCTACTGGCGCGTGGGATCTGATGCGCATTTCAGAGCACATTGGCAAAAATTTTGGAAATGGGGTGAAAGGGCAAGCTGCGCTGTTCGAGTACGATCAGCGGATACAGCCACAGATATTTGCAGATACGCTGCATTTCATTCCGCATGCAGATGGTACGCTTGCAGTCGGATCCACATCCGAGCGCACATATGAAAACCCAACGACAACAGATGCGAATTTGGACGATATAATCGATAAGGCGGTAAACATCTTGCCTGACTTGAAAAATTCCAAGGTAATCGCGCGTTGGGCAGGTGTGCGCCCCAGAAGCAAAAGCCGCGCACCGGTGCTGGGGTTTCATCCGATGGTGGCATCTGAATATATCGCGAATGGCGGCTTTAAAATTGGGTTTGGGATGGCACCAAAAATCGCGCAGGTTATGGCGAATTTGATATTGGAAGATAGAGATGACATCCCAAATGATTTTCGTGTCGAAAAAAGTTTGTAAGCGGGACACATAGTCCCGCATAACATTTAATTAAAGCAGGCTGTGAATGCATCAACTGCATTGTTCATCAAATTAAGGTATGCATTTTCGCCCTTAACGATTTCGCCAATTTGCGAGAATTCGATCGTTTTGATGTTATATTCTTTTGCAAGTGCGTAGGCCAATGCTGTGTGATCGTTCGGGTCAATGATCATGCATGCTGGGGGTGTTTGTTCAATTTTTGTCCGCAATTTTGCCATGTCACTGGGGGACGGACGCAGACCCATGCCATTTGTCACAGCCTGTGGGTGATCGATGCCAAATGTCTCCTCTAAATAGCCAAACGCGTCGTGTGAAACAGCGTATGGTTTTCCTGTTAGGGTTTGGACTGCCGTTTCGATATCCGTCAAAGATCGTTCGAATGATGCCAAATTGGTGCTGATATCACTCTGCATTTCTGGGGCAAGTTTTGTTGCTGATTTGGCGATCTCGTTCGCCCAAATTTTTGCATTGTCCAAATCTAGCCACATGTGTGCGTCGATACCACTGTGATCGTGCCCGTCATGGCCGTCTTCGTCGTGGTGTTCATCCGTATGTTTATCATCATGCCCATCAGCGTGGTCATGTTCATCATGTTTGTCTTCATCTTCGTTGTGTTCATCGTGGTCTGCATCATGATCATGGTTTGAGTGATCTTCTTGATGCTTATCCTCATCATGCTCTTCGTGTGCATCTTCGTACCCGATTAGATGTACGTTTGGTATATCTTCCAGTTCTATGATTTTTGTTCCAGCAGCCAGTGATGATAGTTTTTCCGCTAGGCTGGGCGTTAACGACGCCCCAATGAAAACGACCAGATCAGCCTGCGATAGGGCCGCGGCATGGCTTGGTTTCATAGAGAAATTGTGTGGATCCATTCCGCTGCTGATCAAGGAGGTAATATTGGCGTCTGCCCCTAAGATTGCATCAACAATTCCATGAACCGGCGGTATGTCTGTGACGACTTTTAATTGATCCGCGTATGCGGGTGCTGTAGATATCGTGGTTGCAACTAGGGCAGAAATAATTTTGTTCATTGAGTCGCTTTCCTGTGTGTTGCAGGTTTCTTAATTGTTATGTTATAACATATCAATACTAATTTGGAGGATAAATGCAAAACGTATTTGCACCCCACGACCATGCCAGTTGCACACAAAGCGCGCTAACGGCTATCGAGCATACTTGTGCGGAACGTGGCCTACGGTTAACCCCCATCCGCAGGCGTACACTTGAAATATTATTGGCGGGTCATCACGCGTTGGGTGCTTATGATGTATTGCAGCAGCTTAGTGATGATGGTTTGGCGGATAAACCGCCCATGGCATATCGCGCGCTAAAGTTTTTGGTAGAGCACGGATTCGCGCATCGCGTTGAACGGTTGAACGCCTATGTCGCATGCGCGCATCCTGGTGCAGAGCATACGCCAGCGCTTTGGATCTGTTCCGATTGTCATAAAGTTGCAGAAACCGCACAAGCAGCAGAACTTGGTCAACGCCTTGGGCAGGACGGGGGCTTTTCCATCAATACGTTGACGATCGAGGCGGAAGGATCGTGTCTGCAATGCCAAAACGAGAATTCAAATGACTGATTTAATTTCGCTAAATTCTGTGACCATCGGATATGGGAATAAGGTGGTTTTGCGTGATGTTGATTTAACTGTAAAACGCGGTGAAATCATTACAATCGTTGGGCCAAATGGATCTGGTAAAACGTCAATGATGCGTGCCTTAATCGGTGCGCTTGTGCCCACCACTGGGTCTGTTGTGCGTCCCAAAGCGATGCGTGTGGGATATGTTCCGCAGAAATTAAACATTGATCTTAGCTTTCCCATCACTGTTCGACGATTTATGTCCGTGCCAAAGCGCGCCAGCGCAGACCAGGTGTCTGAAGCTGCATCATTGGTTGGAATAGAGGGTTTTTTGGATCAGCAAATAGCAACACTATCAGGTGGTCAGTTCCAGCGCGCGTTGTTAGCGCGTGCCATAATTGGTACCCCCGATTTGCTGTTGTTAGATGAGCCAACCCAAGGATTGGATCAAAATGGCGCCGCACGGTTTTATCAACTGATTACCGAATTAAAGGCCCAGCTGGATTGTGCAATCGTTCTGGTTAGCCATGATTTGCATGTCGTAATGAGCGCTTCGGATCGCGTGATTTGTTTGAATGGGCACATTTGTTGTGAAGGGGCACCAAACGTCGTGTCCAGTGCACCAGAATATCGTGCACTATTTGGAACAGGCACACAGGGTGCTCTTGCGCTATATCAACACCAGCACGATCATGTGCATGATGAAACGTGTACGCACGAACACTAGGACCGCATGATGTTTGCTGAATTTATGATACGCGCATTTTTATCAGGCCTTGGGGTTGCGATATTGACTGGTGTGCTGGGATGTTTCGTGATTTGGCGGCGAATGGTCTATTTTGGTGACGCGTTATCACATGCTGCAATTTTGGGTGTTGTGGGTGCACTTGCGTTAAATATATCCGTTTATTTTGGTGTGATTGCGCTGGCGCTGATCCTATCGGTGTTATTATTCACGCTTACCAGTCGCGTGCAGGGGGCGGATGTTATTTTGGGTGTTTTTGCGCAAACTGGGCTTGCTTTGGGATTAATTGGGGCAAGCATTTGGGGACGTGGGCTGTCGATAGAGGCGATATTATTTGGTGACATACTGGCCGTTGGTTGGCGCGATATTGTGTTTATCTGGTTGGGCGTAGCAGCTATCTTAGGGATCGTTTTATGGCGATGGAGCAATTGGATCACGGCCACACTGGGTGATGACTTAGCTGCGTCAGTGGGTGTGGATGCCAAACGAGAGTCTTTTTACCTTGCTGCCTTATTGGCAATTATTGTTGGTTTGGCACTAAAAATAGTCGGGGCATTGTTGATCACTGCCTTTTTGATTATCCCTGCCGCAACAGCACGTCGATTTACAACAACGCCAGAAATGATGGTCATTTTGGCGATTGTGTTTGGATCGTGTTCTAGTGCAATTGGGCTATGGGCCGCGTATGTGTTTGATTGGCCTGCTGGTCCTTCGATGGTTGCAACCGCCGCATTATTTTTTGCTATCAGCCAATTGCGCAAGACGGCTTAGCGATTTTTAAAGATCATCTTTGCCTGATCAATTGTCGTTAAAATCACCCCATCGTGCATCACTTCAACCCCTGATACGCGCTGCAAATCTTGGAAATAGTCATATTCAGCAGAGAGATTTGGGCAGGCCATTCTTGTTGATGCAACTGGCCCTAGCGTGATGTTGTTTGGCACGGCATCCGAATGCGAAATTGATCCAAAATATCGATTACAGGGACCCTGACCAGAAATGCGTGTGCCTTCGATTTCCAATGTAACACGCTGTAATGCAGGATCATCGGTAACCAGATGATAAGACCCTTGCATGTTCTGTGCTATGCCACAGCCTCCAAGCATAAATGCAGTGATAAAAACAAAAAACTGGCGCATCGGCATTTCCTTTGCGCCAGTTTTGCAAATGTTGAAGTCTTAACCAAGGGGAATTTCCCTTTTGGATCATCAATCCATCAAGCGGCGTGCGATCACTTGGGCCTGAATCTCGGCGGCACCTTCAAAAATGTTCAAGATGCGTGCGTCACACAAAATACGACTGATTGAGTATTCCAGTGCAAAACCGTTGCCGCCATGGATCTGCAGGCCATTGTCAGCCGCGGACCACGCGATTCGGGCACCAAGCAATTTTGCCATGCCTGCCTCAAGGTCACAGCGGCGCTCATTGTCTTTTTCAAAGGCGCTGAAATATGTCAACTGACGTGCAACTGTGATTTCGACAGCCATCATAGCAAGTTTGTTTGCAACCCGAGGGAACTTGATCAACTCTTTGCCAAACTGCTTGCGATCCAGCGCGTACTGCATCGAAACATCCAGCGCAGATTGCGCAACACCCACGGCACGCGCTGCAGTTTGAATGCGTGCGCTTTCAAACGTCTGCATCAACTGTTTAAAGCCTTTGCCCTCTTCTCCACCCAGTAGGTTTTCGGATTTTACGTGAAAGTTGTCAAAGCCCAGCTCGTACTCTTTCATCCCGCGATATCCCAGCACCTCAATCTCACCACCGGTCATGCCCTCAGTTGGGAACGGGGCTTCGTCAGTGCCGGGCGTTTTCTCAGCAAGGAACATGGACAATCCGCGGTGATCCTCACTATCGGGGTTCGTGCGTGCCAGCAGGGTCATAACATGTGTCCGAGCGGCATGCGTGATCCACGTTTTGTTACCAGTGATCTTGTAATCGCCGTTATCATCTTTGACGGCGCGGGTGCGTAGCGCGCCCAAATCAGATCCGGTATTTGGTTCGGTAAAGACGGCCGTTGGCAGGATTTCACCACTTGCCAATTTAGGTAACCAATTTTCTTTTTGTTCGTCGGTGCCACCGCAAATAATGAGTTCCGCTGCAATTTCTGAGCGTGTTCCCAGCGACCCAACGCCGATGTAACCACGCGAAAGCTCTTCTGAAACGACGGCCATCGATGCTTTTGTTAGGCCAAAACCGCCAAGCTCCTCGGGGATGGTCAGGCCAAATACGCCAAGTTCAGCAAGTTCTTCGATGATCTCCATAGGGATCAATTCGTCTTTTAGATGCCATTCATGCGCGTGCGGTTCCACTTTTTCTACTGAAAAACGGCGGAACTGTTCACGGATCATTTCAAGTTCTTCGTCCAAACCGGACGCACCAAAAATTAAGTTCCCAGCCTGCTCTTGCATGAGTTCAACAAGGCGTGAGCGTGCGGATTGTGTGTTTCCGTTGGCGATCAAGTGCATCACGGCAGCGTTCTGGTAATCTTGCTGCGCAGTCGCAGGAATTTTGATGTCGGATAGGCGCACAATTTCGCCCTGTGACATTGGAATCCCACCAACGATCTGCGCATGATATTCGCCGCACGCGATCTGATGCAGCAATTGTTCAGCTTCACCAAACTCGCCCGCGTCATTTAACTTTGATGCCCAATTTTGCATCTGCCGCATAGATTCGTGGTAGGTTGCCAACCATGATAGGCCATGTGTGGCTGCTTGTTGCTGTTCCATCAACCCAGATGAAATACGTCCCTCTTTTGAAACCAACGACTTAACGGTCTCTTTTGCGGCCGCAAACAATGTATCCAAGCTTTCAAATGCTTGTTGTGTTGTCGCCAATAGGTCCGGCATTACAGTGTAGTTTTCTGTCTGCATTGCAGCATTTTGTCCGTCAAGTGCCATGAATCAACTCCTTATACAGTGGTGCGACACTAACTACTTCGCAGGTGCAGCGCAACAAAAATACCAAAGCTGCGTCAATATTGTTCATAAATTACGTGACGAAATAACGCTGGACGCAATGTTGCCATATGCTACACCCGCTCTATGCACGACGTTATTTCCATACTAACACCGGATCAATGGGTGATCGCTGTCATTGGGGCGCTGATCGCGGGGTTGGTAAAGGGTGTGGTTGGTTTTGCCCTCCCCATGGTGATGATTTCAATTTTGGGATCTGTTGTTTCGCCCGAGCTTGCACTTGCAGGGCTTATTTTGCCAACATTGGTCACGAATGGGCAACAGGCCCTTCGCCAAGGTACAAGTGCCGCATGGAGCAGCATCGTTAAGTTTCGTGTCTTTATGATGACGGCGCTGATTGTTTTGCTGATTAGTGCGCAATTGATCCGTGTTATCCCAAATGCTCTCTTCCTTGGGGTGATTGGAGTGATGGTCATTGGTTTTTCGCTTTTGCAACTCACAGGTCGCCGGATTCCAGTTCAAAAAGAATCTAAGGTAAGTCATGCCGCGATTGGTGCGCTTGCTGGTTTTGTGGGTGGTTTATCTGCTGTTTGGGGCCCACCAACGGTTGCCTATTTGACGGTTATGGAAATAGATAAGAAAGAGCATATCCGAACCCAAGGCGTCATCTATGGGATTGGTGCGTTGGCTTTGACGTTCAGCCATTTATCAACAGGTATTTTAAACTTACACACCCTTATATTTTCGGCAATCTTGGTTCCTGCAGCGATCGTTGGTATGCGTCTTGGTCGCATTATCCAAGACAAAATTGATCAAAGCGTATTTATGAAGGCGACATTACTGGTGTTGATGATCGCGGGCCTGAATTTGGTTCGGCGTGCACTCTTTGCTTAGTGTGATGGCGGAAATAGCGCATTTGACAGCTTGCAATCTTTGATGACATCCGCGCCACAGGGGACGGGTTGCAACGATTTAGACAGGCATATACGGGCTTCTTGGATGTATCCACGTTTGCACGTGATCGTTATCATATCACGTTCTAATTCGGGATTAGATTGAACAAAGGCGTCTTCGATGACCGAGGCGGGAACGCGCACCAATTTATCAAGACGGTTCAAAACCTTTGGCTGTTGAATTTTCTTATAGGCCTCTCGTGATTTTGTGAAATATTCATCGGCGTTCAGCCCGCTGCACGATCCGTGTTTCTTCCACTGATGCCAGGCAAGCCCACTACTGCCCATAATATCAACCATGCTGCGGGTCATCGCGCGTGAGGGTGGTCGTTCAGATGTATTGCAGTATGCAGGCCACCCCTGGTGATATTGCGGCCAGAGACCGTGCAAGATCCAAGTGTAATTTTGGTTCACATCGCACTGTTCAGATTTTTTTGCGTTGCCCTCAATATCACAAAAACTGGCTGACCAGCTCAGCGATAGGACGTAGTAATCAAAATTGCCCGCCCAAGATGGGATGGGAACCAAGAAAATTAGGATCATTGCCAATTTACGCATTCGCTCTTTCCTTTCGAATTGAAAGTAGATATAGACACCTCAAGTTCCCCTACATTGGAAACCCGCCTTGCGAAAGGCTACCTGCATGGCAGGTGACGGGGAAATTTTGCGAAGGAGAGACATTATGGCCAAACCGATCATGGCACGTGCAACAGCCGTTTGGCTGGTTGACAACACGACACTGACGTTCAAACAGATCGCAGATTTCGTGGAAATGCATGAATTAGAAGTACAAGGTATCGCCGATGGCGATGTTGCCGTTGGCGTCAAAGGGTTTGACCCAATTGCCAACAACCAGTTGGAAGCCATTGAAATTACCAAAGGCGAGGCAGATCCGCTGCATAAGCTGAAGCTTAAGTTCAACCCATCTGCAGTTGGTGAGGAAAAGCGCCGCGGCCCACGTTACACGCCGTTGTCAAAGCGACAGGATCGCCCCGCGTCCATTTTATGGCTGGTGAAATTTCACCCTGAACTAAGCGACGCGCAAATATCCAAGCTGATCGGGACAACAAAACCGACAATCCAAACAATCCGTGAGCGCACTCACTGGAACATCGCAAACATTACCCCAATTGATCCCGTCGCATTGGGTTTGTGTAAACAGTCTGAATTGGACCTTGTTGTACAAAAAGCAGCTGCCAAAAAGGCGGCGGACGGTACTGTTATGTCTGATGATGAGCGTCGTAAGTTGGTAAGCACCGAGCAATCGCTTGGCATGCCTGCTGAACCGAAAATTCCATCAGCAATCGAAGGATTGGAAGCGTTCTCGTTGAATGATCCAACGGATGACACAGATGGCGCCGATAATGATAGTGAGTATTTAGATGCTGATAGCTTCTTTAACTTGCCAGGTGATGATGAAGACGAACAGCCAGACGTATAAAATGACAAACCCGGCCACTGCGCCGGGTTTTTTATTACGTTAGAATGCTTTTCGCGCTCTTAATGCGGCAGAAATCGTGCCGTCATCCAGATAGTCCAGTTCGCCACCGATTGGAACACCCTTGGCCAATGTCGTAATGTTAACAGCCGTACCCAATTCATCCGCAATGTAGTGCGCTGTTGTTTGGCCATCAATCGTTGTGTTCAGTGCTAAGATGACTTCTTTGATACTCTCTGTTGCGATGCGATCTTTTAGTTTAGGAATACGCAATTCATCAGGGCCCACCGCATCAAGCGCGGATAACGTTCCACCCAAAACATGATAGCGCCCATGAAACACACCTGCGCGCTCCATAGCCCATAAATCTGCGACATCTTCTACGACACAAATTTCCCCATTGGCGCGTTTTTCGCTGTCGCAGATATCGCAAATATCCGTTGTGCCAATGTTTCCACAATTCAGGCACTCTCGGGCCGAAACTGCAACCTGTTGCATGAGGTCAGCAAGAGGGGCAAGAAGATAGTTTTTCTTGCGCACCATGTGTAATACTGTGCGACGCGCGGATCGGGGGCCAAGCCCGGGAAGCTTGGCCATAAGATCAATTAAATCATGAATATCTTTTGCGCCGCTCATCTCCTTAGAACGGAAGGTTCATCCCAGGCGGCAGACCAAGGCTTTCGGTAAGCTTCTGCATTTCTTCACGTTCACGGTTGGTTGCTTTCTCTTGTGCATCTTTAACTGCAGCAACGATCAGGTCCTCGACAACTTCTTTGTCATCCTTAGAAAAAATCGAGGGGTCAATATCCAGTGCTTTTAAATCGCCTTTGGCGGTGCATGTTGCCTTGACCAGTCCTGCACCAGCTTCGCCTACAACCATGATGTTGTGCATTTCTTCTTGCATCTGCACGACTTTGCCTTGCATTTCTTGGGCGTTTTTCATCAATTTTGCCATATCGCCCATGGCGCCGAGACCTTTGAACATGTCTTACTCCGTTAACTTTCTTCGAATGGATCCCATTCGTCTTCTACTTCTGGCAATGCATCTAATTCTGCATCTGCCGTGATTTCTGCCGCTGTGCGGATATCAATGATTTTTGCATTTGGAAAACTTGCTATTGCGGCCTGCATCAGTGGATGCTGTTGTGCCTCTGCCTTTATGGCATCATCAGCAGCGGTTCTATCTTCTGCAATGGTGGTTGCCGTACCAGTGTTTGATAGGATGATGGCCCATCGCGCACCTGTCCAACGTTGCAATGCACCACCAAGACGCTGTGACAAATCAGAAGGTGCGTCGTTGGTTGGCGTAAATTCGATACGGCCGGGTTGATAAGACACCAGTCGAATGCATGATTCCACTTCTACCAGTAGCTTTACATCTCGCTGCGATCGCACCAATTCAACCACGGACGCAAATGTTGCATAATGCGCAAGGGCCGAAACTGTTTCTGTTGCAGGTTGCGCCGACCCTAACGAAGCTGAGGGTCCACCTTGTGGATTGGATGTGATTACTGAATTGGACTGCGCATGTGTTGCCGCACCTGCGGTGTTCGATGCTGTTCCGCCTGGTGATGGCATCGGAGGCGGTGTTGTGTTCTGAAGTTTCTTAACCAATTCCTCAGGAGAGGGCAGGTCGGCAACATGGGTTAACCGAATGATGGCCATTTCTGCGGCCATCATTGAATTCGGGGCCTGCGCCACTTCGTCCAACGCCTTTAGCAACATTTGCCACATCCGGGTCAAAACACGCATTGCCAATTGTTCTGACAATGTTGCACCGCGCGCGCGTTCATCTGGTGACACCGTTGGATCATCCGCGGCATCTGGTGTGATTTTCACAACCGAAATCCAATGCGTAATTTCGGCTAAGTCCCGCATAATCGCCATCGGATCCGCACCGTCGGAATATTGTGCGCCCAATTCTGCCAATGCTGCTGATGCGTCACCGCGCATGATTGCTTCGAATAAATCCAGGACCCGCCCACGATCGGCCAGCCCCAGCATCGCACGAACCTGATCTGCAGTCGTCTCACCCGCTCCATGGCTGATCGCCTGATCCAATAGTGACGTAGCATCCCGCGCTGAGCCCTCTGCGGCGCGGGTGATGAGTGCCAAGGCATCATCTGTGATTTCTGCCGATTCTGCGGATGCAATTTTGCGCATCAAGGCGATCATCACCTCAGGTTCGATGCGTCGCAGATCAAAGCGTTGACATCTTGATAGGACCGTAACCGGAACTTTCCGTATTTCCGTGGTCGCAAAGATAAATTTCACATGTGCTGGCGGTTCCTCTAGCGTTTTTAGCAACGCATTGAACGCATTCGTCGACAACATGTGAACTTCGTCGATAATATATATTTTGTAACGCGCAGAGGCGGCCCGGTAATGGACGCTGTCAATGATTTCGCGTATATCATCCACGCCTGTACGACTGGCCGCGTCCATTTCCATGACATCCACATGACGGCCTTCGATAATTGCGCTGCAGTGTTCGCATACGCCACAGGGGTCCGTTGTGGGCCCGCTTTGACCATCCGGACCGATGCAATTCATGCCTTTGGCAATAATGCGGGCAGTGGTTGTTTTGCCTGTCCCACGGATACCTGTCATTATAAATGCCTGCGCAATGCGATCCGCGGCAAAGGCATTTTTCAGGGTGCGGACCATTGCATCCTGCCCAACCAAATCGGCAAAGGTTTCTGGCCGGTATTTACGGGCAAGCACCTGATAGCTTTGGTTGGTGGTGTCAGACATGGGACCTCGGATTTTCGCTCTTGTACAAGCTACGCTGCGAACGTTAGAACGTCCAGTGCAATGTGTGAGGTTGGGCATGAGTGAATTTGAAATTTCAGAGTTGGCATTTGGCTCAGGTATCATCGGGATGTCCCCTTTGCCGGGTGCCAAAGGCAACTATGCAAAAGATATGGCGGTTTGGATGAATTGGAAACCCGATGCGGTTTTGTCCATGACGGGTCAGGCAGAAATGAAAATGCTGGGCTCTGCCGATATTCCGGATGATTTGCGGAACGCAAATATTCAGTGGTTACATTTTCCCGTTGATGATTTTCAGGCGGCACCTGCGGATCGTGAGGTGTTATGGATTCCAATTTCGCAAACATTACATCGCGTTCTAAACGATGGTGGTCGCGTTATTGTGCATTGTCGTGGTGGATGTGGTCGCACGGGGTACAGACCCTTGAGTGGATCCAGCGAATTCTCAGCCTCGCGACGCAGACCCTCGGGGGAGCGGGATTGCACGGAGACGCGAACGAGCGTGTCCGTGAACGAGACGGCGTCCTCGGCGATGACGCGGACG
>OAPM01000022.1_pt1 | contig 12169 bp, 11 predicted proteins | sample 1470761 | NCBI WGS metagenome assembly OAPM01 (sample SAMEA3275546, study PRJEB22092) | marine metagenome | biome: ENVO:00000447; feature: ENVO:00002042; material: ENVO.00002110 | collected 2014-06-21T11:05:00+00 | depth 0 m | reverse complement strand
CACATCAAAGAATTTCAAGTGCTCATTGACGATCTTGTCACTGCTGCCACACTTCCCCACATTGTGGATCAACTTCTGCTTTGCCGCAACGACCGTCGCGAGCGGGAGCATATGCCACTGCGACGCTGGGCAGGTTTGCACGCCGCAGACTATGCGCGACGCGCCTGAACATGCACCTTTATGGCAAGGCAGCCGCGCGCTTGAACGCATCGCGTTCACGCAGGCGATTTGTATAGGCTTTGAATGCCTCATTCTCTAATGGAAATTTGGCGTTGTAGGCCCAGCCACCGCAATGCGCCAAAATGATGTCCGGGATGGTCATTGTGTCCCCCATCAAATACGGACCGTCGATTTGCTCCATCAGGCGATCCAACGAACGCGTGAATTCCAATTTTAGGCTATCTTTTACTGCAGGCACCCGCTCTGCTTCGGGCAGGATGAAACTATGACGCGCAGCAGTCCACAACACCGCGTCGATTTCATCATTCACGCGGTGTAATAACGCATCCTGTTGGGCGCGCCGTACGGACCCCGCGGGAAAGGTTAATCCACCATGGCGATCTGCCAAAAATGTGATGATGGCCGCGCTATCAGTGATAACTTCGCCTTCACAGATAAGCGCAGGTAATTTTCCAGTGGGACTGTGTTCCAGCGCCTCTGCTGAACGCACAGCAAAGGGTTTGTGATCGTATTCGACACCTAATTCTTCAAGCGCCCACAAAACCCGAAATGTACGGTTTGTTCTTGATCCAACGACAGTATACATACAGCTCTCCTCTTGATGCGTTCAGTAAAATCGGGGGCAAAGGAAGTGTCCAGCACAAATGCAGGATTGGAACGCAACGTGACCCTAAAATTCAATACATTTCCACCATGGCAGAATCGTCCCAATCCATGCTAGGATTTGTGGTATGAATTCACACGACCCCAACATAGGCCAAAATCGACCTGTTATTCGCCAACTGGATGATGCGGCAATTAACCGAATTGCTGCTGGTGAGGTGGTCGAACGACCCGCATCCGCCGTGAAAGAATTGGTTGAAAATGCGATTGATGCAGAGGCACAGCGCATCACCATTGATATTGCGGATGGCGGGAAAACACTGATCCGTGTTGGGGATGATGGCTGCGGGATGAGTGCCGCGGACCTCCCCCTTGCGCTATCGCGTCATGCGACATCAAAAATTGATGGGACTGATTTGCTGAATATTCACAGCTTTGGCTTCCGAGGCGAGGCGCTGCCATCCCTAGGCGCGGTTGGTCGTTTGTCGATTTCTTCGCGTGCTGAGGGTCAGGATGGCGCGGAAATTACCGTTGCAGGCGGTGATATGGGGCCTGTCAAACCCGCCGCGCTAAGCAAGGGAACCGTGATTGAATTACGCGATTTGTTTTACGCAACCCCTGCGCGTCTAAAATTTCTGCGCACGGATCGGGCAGAGGCGCAGGCAATCACAGATATCATCAAACGTTTGGCCATGACAGAACCCTCAATCGGGTTCCATTTGCGTGATGTGTCAAATGGGGGATCGCGTTCTGTATTCCGTGTAGATCCTGAAACTGGTGATTTATTTGATGCCTTACACCGACGATTGGCCAAAATTTTGGGGGCAGAATTTGCGGAAAATGCCCTAAAAATTGATGCAGAGCGCGACGGTTTTCATCTGTCTGGATATGCAGCGCTGCCAACGTTTTCGCGCGGTGCTGCGGTAATGCAGTATTTCTTTGTGAACGGGCGCCCTGTGCGGGACAAACTGTTGATTGGGGCGCTTCGCGGGGCCTATTCCGATTTCCTGTCACGTGATCGCCACCCTGCGGTTGCGTTGTTTGTGGATTGTGATCCACACCTTGTGGATGTGAATGTACATCCCGCTAAATCCGAGGTGCGCTTTCGCGAACCGGGGCTTGTGCGCGGATTAATCGTGTCAGCGTTGCGTCATGCATTGGGGGACGCAGGGCATCGCGCCTCGACAACAGTTGCAGGCGCAACATTAGGTGCCATGCGCCCTGAAACTCCGCATCAACCCGTATATCAGATGGATCGCCCCAGTACTGCCGCGCGTAACACAAGTTATCAGGCTCAAGCACCCGAAAGCTTTGGCTTTGCAGAGGCTCCTGCACCGTCTGCGCGCATTGATGATCCAGTGATCGAAACACCCCAAGACCCCCAACACTGTGATCATCCATTGGGTGCAGCCCGTGGTCAGGTGCATGAAAACTATATCATCGCACAAACGCAGGACGGTGTCGTGATCGTCGATCAACACGCTGCGCATGAACGGCTTGTGTATGAACGTTTGAAACACCAAATGGCCGAACGCGGTGTTTCCGCTCAGGCATTACTGATCCCCGAAATCATCGAACTTTCCAATGGCGATTGTGCGCTTTTGTTGGAATTGGCTGATGAATTCGGTCGGTTTGGTCTGGGGATTGAATCTTTTGGCAATGGCGCGATTGCCGTGCGTGAAACGCCTGCTATTTTGGGTGAGGTGAACGCCAAAGCATTGATCCTTGATTTATTAGACGAAATCTCTGACTGGGGCAGCAGCCAATTGATTCAAGAGCGTATCGAGGCGATTTTGTCCCGCATGGCCTGCCACGGGTCAATCCGGTCAGGCCGCCGCATGCGTGCCGAAGAGATGAACGCCCTACTGCGTGAAATGGAGGCCACGCCCCATTCCGGCCAGTGCAACCACGGTCGCCCCACATATGTGGAACTAAAGCTTAGTGATATTGAACGCCTATTTGGACGAACATAATGCCCCTAGATCTTAATGACCAAACGACACAGTTGATTATCGGCGCCGGACTGATTGTGTTGATCTTGCTATTATTGTCCTTGCGGGCAGTTTCGCGGTTGACCAAAGCGGCCGAACCTCTCAGCTATCAAATGAGTGCTTTGGGTCAACGTGTTCAAGCCCTTGGAGTATGCCAAGAACGATTGGCGGGTGGTTTACATCACGTGTCAGAAGCACAAGCCAAACAACAAACCAGCATGTTGCAATTGATGGAGAAACGTTTGGCTGACGTGCAATTGCAAATGAATGAAAATTTGCAAGGCTCTGCGCGCCGCACGGCGCATTCACTGGGTGAATTACAACAACGCTTAACTGCAATCGATAAGGCACAGGACAACATTACAAAACTTTCAGGCGATGTTTTATCGCTGCAGGATATTTTGTCGAACAAACAAACACGCGGCGCATTTGGCGAAATTCAGTTGAACGACATTGTCTCCAAGGCGCTACCATCAGACAGTTACTCGCTTCAGGCGACGCTATCAAATGGGCGGCGGGCTGACTGTTTGATCCACCTGCCAAATCCAACGGGTCCGATCGCAATTGATAGTAAATTTCCGTTGGAACCTTACGAAGCACTGCGCAATGCGACAAACGACTGGGAATTAAATGAAGCCGCCCGTCAATTGCGAACAGCTGTCAAAAAGCACATCAAAGATATTTCGGAAAAATATATACTAGAGGGTGAAACGGCAGACGGCGCATTAATGTTCCTACCATCTGAAGCGGTTTACGCTGAGCTGCATGCAAATTTCCCTGAATTGGTGCGAGAAGGTTTTTCAGCCCGCGTTTGGATCGTTTCGCCAACAACCTGTATGGCAACGCTAAACACCATGCGCGCCATTTTAAAGGACGCGCGGATGCGTGAACAGGCGGGCGCCATTCGCCGAGAACTGGGATTATTATATCAGGATGTTGATCGCCTAGGGACACGTGTTGAAAACCTAGATCGCCACTTTACGCAGGCGGCAAAGGACATCACTGAAATTAAGATTAGCGCAGACAAAGCTGGCAAGCGCGCGCGTCGTTTGGATAACTTTGATTTCGAAGAGATTAAATCAGACACACCAGACATGTTAGAACAGAAATAATGCCAACTGGGGATATAGACTTTTGCTTTGTAAATCCTTTGGATATAGAAGCAAATAAACGTTAGAGGATGCGGAAATGGCCCATATAATTGTGGTGGGAAACGAAAAGGGCGGTGCGGGCAAATCCACGGTCACGATGCACATTGCAACGGCACTTGCGCGGATGGGGCATCGCGTTGGCGCAATTGATCTGGATCTACGTCAGCAAAGTTTTGCAAGATATCTTGTTAATCGACAAAAACATCTTGCTGAAGCAGGGCTAGACCTGCCCTCGCCCACATATTTCGCGTTACCTGATATCGATAAATCGCAAATTCCAGATGGTGAGAATATCTATGATCACCGCCTATCTGCTGCTGTAGCCAAGGCCGACCCAAACAGCGATTTCATCCTAATCGACTGTCCTGGTTCGCACACACGACTAAGCCAAGTTGCGCATTCATTGGCAGATACGTTGGTCACCCCACTGAATGACAGTTTTGTTGATTTTGATCTATTGGCGCATGTCAGTTCGGATGGCGAAAAAATTGAAGGACCGTCTGTTTATTCCGAAATGGTATGGCACGCACGTCAACTGCGTGCACAAGCTGGCCTAAAACCCATCGATTGGATTGTGGTGCGTAATCGCGTGGGCGCGCAACAAATGGTCAATAAGCTTAAAATGGAACGTGCATTGGATAAACTGGCCAAGCGGATTGGGTTTCGCGTTGGCCCAGGGTTTAACGAACGTGTCATTTTCCGCGAATTGTTCCCACGTGGTCTTACGCTGCTTGATCTTAAGGATGTTGGCGTAAAGCAATTGAACATTTCCAACATCGCTGCACGCCAAGAATTGCGTGAATTGGTGAAAACCTTGGATCTGCCAAATGTGACGGCAAAATTCTAGGGCTGGATCAACGCATCTAATGCCCGCCGCAAGACAATGATTTCTTCTTTGCTAAGTTTGTTTGTCAATATTTGGTCATGCTGTTGCGCATGTGCCCGTAAATCTTCGTAAACCGCACGCCCTTGGGTTGTGAGTGTCAGCCATTCGTGGCGCCTGTCTTTTTCGTCAGGCTTACGCACAAGATAACGACGCTGTTCTAACCTTTGAACCGCGCGGCTGACCTTGGTTTTGTGCATCATCGCTTTTTCACAGATGTCTTTGGCGGTCATGCGTTCATAGATTGCCAGATGAAACAAAACCCGCCATTCGGTGCGCAACATGCCATATCGCCCCTTATAGATACGCTGAAACGATTGGCTGCTTATCTCTGCTGCTTGGTTCAACAGATAGGGCAAAAATTGTCGTAAATCAAAGTCATCGTTCTGTGTCATTTTTCCAATATAAGGGGTTGTTAGTTACATTTTCAACTATTACCAGATTTTAAATTCACACGGTAGAAGAGCATTAAAATGAATCGTCCTACGTTTCCACATAGCTTCGTCCAAGCCCCATCAAATGATGGGATCACTGAGGGATACATGCCTGGTTTCGGAAATGACTTTGAAACCGAAGCCCTGCCAGGTGCTTTACCGCAGGGGCAAAATAGCCCGCAAAAATGTAATTATGGGCTGTATGGCGAACAGCTTTCTGGAACGGCGTTCACGGCACCTAGCCACCAGAATGAACGCACATGGTGCTACCGCATCCGCCCCTCTGTGAAACATTCGCATCGGTATCAAAAAATTGATCTACCCTATTGGAAATCTGCACCCCATATTGATCCAGATGTTGTTTCACTGGGACAGTACCGTTGGGATCCAGTACCGCATGCATCCGAACGCCTGACTTGGCTTACAGGGATGCGTACAATGACGACGGCGGGTGATGTGAATACCCAAATCGGTATGGCCAGTCACATCTATTTGGTCACAGCGTCAATGGTAGACGAATACTTCTATTCCGCGGACAGTGAACTATTGATTGTCCCCCAAGAAGGACGCCTGCGATTTTGCACAGAACTGGGCATCATCGACCTAGAGCCCAAAGAAATCGCAATCATCCCACGCGGCATGTTATACCGTGTTGAGGTGTTAGAGGGGCCCGCGCGCGGTTTCGTATGCGAAAACTATGGGCAAAAATTTGCCCTGCCCAGCCGTGGCCCTATTGGCGCAAATTGTTTAGCAAACCGACGCGACTTTAAATCACCCGTTGCTGCATTCGAAGATCGCGACACCCCCAGTCGCGTTTTAATTAAATGGTGCGGGCAATTTCATGAAACGCATATCGGTCATAGTCCACTCGATGTTGTGGCATGGCATGGCAATTACGCACCCTGCAAATATGATCTGCGCACGTATTGCCCCGTTGGTGCGGTTTTATTTGATCATCCCGATCCATCCATCTTTACGGTGCTAACTGCTCCGTCCGGTGTTGAAGGCACGGCAAACATTGATTTCGTTTTATTCCGAGAACGCTGGATGGTTGCGGAAAATACGTTTCGCCCCCCATGGTATCACAAAAACATCATGTCCGAATTGATGGGCAATATTTACGGTCAGTATGATGCAAAACCAAAAGGTTTTGTTCCCGGCGGGATGAGCCTGCATAACATGATGCTACCCCACGGCCCTGATAGGAACGCATTTGAAGGCGCATCAAACGCAGATCTAAATGCACAAAAATTGGATAATACGATGTCGTTTATGTTCGAAACACGCTTTCCCCAGCATTTGACCGCCTATGCAGCTAAAGAGGCGCCACTTCAGGACGATTACATTGAGTGTTGGGTTGATATCGAAAAGAAATTTGATGGCACACCCGGAACCAAATAATTCACGCAGCTCCTGCCAAGAAAGAGATACACCATGAGACTATTAACCAGCTGGGTAGCATCCGCAAACGATCCCCAATCTCCCTTTCCTCTAAACAACCTTCCTTATGGTGTGTTTTCAACAGCCGACACCGAACCCCGCTGCGGCGTTGCGATTGGCGATATGATCTTTGATCTTCAGGCCGCGGAAGAGGCGGATATGATCAAACTTGACGAAGGGCCCGTTTTTGATGTCCCCTTTTGGAACGAAGTGATGGAATTGGGGCCAGAGGCGTGGAAAAAACTACGCAAACAAATTACGGCGATCCTTAAAAATGCTAGTGCCCATCAGGGGCGGGCCATCGATATGCTGATCCCACAATCTGATGCAATCATGCATCTGCCATTTTTGGTCAGTGAATACACTGATTTCTATGCAGGGCGCCATCATGCGACCAACGTGGGCACTATGTTCCGTGGTGCAGAAAACGCGCTACCGCCAAATTGGCTGCACATTCCAATTGGGTATAATGGGCGCGCATCTTCAGTTGTTGTCAGCGGAACAGACATTCGTCGTCCATGGGGACAGCTCAAGGCACCAGATGCAGAAAAACCCGAATTTGCACCATGCCGGCGTTTTGATTTTGAATTGGAACTTGGCGCGATTGTTGGGTTGCCATCGGATGGGCCGATCACGGTTCAGGAAGCTGATGATCTGATATTTGGTTATGTGCTGTTGAATGATTGGTCAGCGCGCGACATTCAGGCCTGGGAATATCAACCATTAGGACCATTTCAGGCCAAAGCGACCGCCACATCTATTAGCCCGTGGATCGTCACCAAAGCAGCGCTGGAACCATTCCGTGTCGATACCCCCGAGCGCGAAGTCGAATTGTTGGATCATTTAACGGACTGTGGCCCAATGCTTTATGATATCTCGCTTGAGGTTGGGTTGTTGTCAAAATCAGGTGGTAAGAAAATCATCACCCAGACAAACTATAAAGAGATGTATTATTCCTCTGCCCAGCAGTTGGCCCATCACACGACGTCGGGATGCCCGATGAATCCCGGTGATTTATTAGGATCAGGCACAATCTCAGGCGCAGAACCCCATGAACGTGGCAGCATGCTAGAGCTTAGCTGGGGTGGCAAAGACCCCATTGAATTGGATAATGGTGAAACACGCAGCTTCCTTGAGGATGAGGATCAAATCGTAATGTCAGGTGCGGCGCGCAGTGAAACATTAACCATTGGATTTGGAACATGTGTTGGACGCGTCCTACCTGCCCTTGAAAATCCGTACGAAAGATAAACCATTAGACGGGCGTGATGCGTTCACGCCCACCTAAAACTAACAGGAGAGCCCCATGGCCAAAGCCTTCGCATCACAAAGTGATATGAGTGAAAAGAAAATCAGCTTCACCGAAATCGGCGAAGGACTTTATGCCTTTACCGCTGAGGGCGACCCCAACTCTGGCGTAATCATCGGTGATGAGAGCGTCATGATCATCGAGGCACAGGCGACACCCCGGCTTGCCAATAAGGTGATTGAATGCGTCCGTAGTGTGACCGACAAACCAATCTCGCACGTTGTTTTAACCCATTATCACGCTGTTCGCGTTTTGGGGGCATCTGCCTTTAACGCGGATCAGATCATCATGTCGGATATGGCACGTGCAATGGTTGTGGAACGTGGGCAAGAAGACTGGGACAGCGAATTCCAACGCTTCCCGCGCCTTTTCGAAGGACATGAAAGCATTCCAGGTCTGACATGGCCAACCACAACATTTGATGGATCAATGTCTGTTTATCTGGGAAATCGTCGCGTTGATTTAATGCATTTGGGGCGTGCGCACACAGCAGGCGACATCGTCATCAATGTTCCCGATCAAAACGTGATGTTTACGGGGGACATCGTTGAATACCATTCTGCGTGCTACTGTGGCGATGGTCATTTCGCGGATTGGGGCGATACGTTGGATAACATCAAAGCGTTTGAAGTTGACGCAATCGCACCTGGACGTGGAAATGCATTGGTCGGTCAGGACATGGTAAACCGCGCCATCGAAAGTACACGTGACTTTGTCGACAGCACCTATCGCCCTGTTGCCAAAGTTGCGGCAAGAAACGGATCACTGAAAGAGGCATGGGATGCCTGTCGCGCCGAATGTGATCCGAAATTTTCGGACTATGCGATTTATGAACATTGTTTGCCGTTCAATGTGGCACGCGCCTATGACGAAGCGCGCGGGATTGATACCCCCCGCATTTGGACAGCACAACGCGATTTGGACATGTGGGAGGCCCTTCAAAGCTAGGGGAATCGATAGATGAACAAGATCTTTGAAACGCCACTCTATCCATATTACCAATCCGTCGATCAAAAGGCATCTTCACCCGCGCGACATAGCGTAGTGGTGATTGGCGCGGGTCCAGTGGGGTTGGGCATGGCCATTGATCTAGCCCAGCACGGGATTGACGTGGTTGTGTTGGATGACAATGACAAGGTCAGCTTTGGCAGTCGAGCAATTTGTTTTGCCAAGCGCACTCTTGAAATCGCAGATCGATTGGGATTTGGCGACAAATTGGTCGACAAAGGGGTTCAATGGAACCTTGGTAAAGTGTTCTTTGACGAACGAAAAGTTTATGAATTCAACCTATTGGCCGAAGACGGTCACGCCCGTCCCGCGTTTATCAACCTGCAACAATATTATTTCGAACACTATCTGGTTGAACGCATCCAAGAGATCAATTCTGAGGCGCAAAAAATTGATATTCGCGGTAAAAACCGCGTCACTGACATCACGGATCATGGCGCATATACTGCTCTGACAGTTTCGACACCCGATGGTGATTACGCACTCAATGCAGATTGGGTCATTGCCTGTGACGGTGCAGGCAGTCCAACACGATCCATGATGGGTTTGGATTTTGTGGGGCGCGTGTTCGAAGACAACTTTCTTATTGCCGATGTCACAATGGACGCGGATTTTCCAACCGAACGCTGGTTTTGGTTCGATCCTCCCTTTAATCGTGGACAATCAGCCCTATTGCACAAACAGCCAGACGGCGTGTGGCGCATTGATTTACAATTGGGTTGGGATGTCGATAAAGAAATTGAAAAACAACCTGATCGCGTCATTCCACGCCTAAAGGCCATGCTAGGCGAAGACGTGAAATTTGAATTGGAATGGGTCAGTATTTACACGTTCCAATGCCGTCGGATGGAAAAATTTCGCCATGGCAATGTGATTTTTGCGGGCGATAGCGCCCATCAGGTGTCCCCGTTTGGCGCACGCGGCGCAAACAGTGGATTACAAGATGTGGACAACCTTAGTTGGAAATTGGCCCATGTGATTAAGGGGCTTGCCCCGGATACATTGCTGGACAGTTATGATGATGAACGCATTCACGGTGCAGACGAAAACATTATGAATTCGACACGCTCTACCGATTTCATAACACCGAAATCTGACATCAGCCGCGTATTCAGAAACGCGGTTTTGGATTTGTCTGAGCACCATGCCTTTGCGCGCCCATTGGTAAACTCGGGTCGTTTGTCGATGCCATGTAATTATGTCGGTCACAGCTTAACGGGTGAAGATGCACTGTTGGATGGTCCTGCACGCAGTCAGCCGGGCATGCCCTGTCCCGATGCACCACTAGACAATGAATATTTGCTGTCCAAATTAGGGGATAGATTTACACTCATGACGCTGAATACGGATGCTCCGTCTTCTCTAACGTTTGAGGGTCTGGAAATAGACAAACTAGCGCTAAGCGTAACATCAAACACAAACGAAACGCTTGGTGAACGCTTCCTTGGTGCTGCTGAGCGCGCCGTTTACCTTATCCGTCCTGATCAACACATTGTTGCGCGATGGTCCGAGTATGATGCTGCGCGCGTGCAGATGGCCGTGGCAACCGCATTGGGGAAATCACAATGAATACCCTAAACCTAAACCCAAATATCCCAAACGGGGACGATTTTTACGAAAAACTTCTGAATGCGCATGAGGGATTGAACAAAGAACAAAGTGATGCGTTAAACGCACGCCTTATTTTGATCCTGTCTAATCATATTGGCGATATGAATATATTGGAACAGGCATTAAATGCTGCAAAATCTGCGGGCCAAACAACATGACGGACACAGTTCTTTTTGATTACTGGCGTTCCTCTGCGGCCTATAGATTACGGATTGCGATGAACCTTGCTGGGATTTCATATCAATCGGTTTGTGTGGACCTTTTGAAAGGTGACCATAAAACGCCAGAGTATCTGAAACGCAACCCCCAAGGATTGGTGCCTGTGTTGGAAATAGATGGGCGCTCGATGACCCAATCACTCGCTATCTTGGAATATCTAAATGACACACGTGATATGGGGTTAATTTCATCTAACCCGGCCATGGCCGCACAGGAACGTGCGATAGCCCATGCAATTGCTGTTGATATCCATCCCGTGTGTAATGTGTCGGTCGCCGCCTATGCCGTGGAACAATCTGGTCGGGACGAAACACGTGTTGAATGGATGCAACGGTTTATTGCACCCGGCCTAGTGGCTGTTGAAACCCTATTAGCTCAGCGTTCTGAAATGCCTTTTGCACAGGGCGATGCCCCGGGATTAATCGACATCTGCATTATGCCCCAACTTTATAACGCGCACCGTTGGGGTGTGGATGTCAGCGATCATGGGAATATCACGCGAATTGCCAAACAGTGTGCCGCGCATCCCGCGTTTCAGGCAGCACATCCAGACGCGGTAAAACCCAACGAATAACCTAAAATTTAAGCAGGGGTGCGATGTGACACCGCGGCGGGGTCGGTTTTCAACTCGATTATTGCGGGTTTTCCCGATGCGCGCGCGCGCGCCAAAGCCGCAGGAAAATCAGCCGATGTCATAACCTTTTCGCCATGCGCCCCATAGGCTGCGGCCAACGCAGCAAAATCGGGATTGATCATATCCGTTCCAGATGGACGGTTCGGATAGTGGCGTTGTTGATGCATGCGGATCGTTCCATAGACGCCGTTATTTGCCACAATCACGATGATATTAGCGCCATATTGCACAGCCGTTCCAAATTCCTGCATGCACATTTGAAAACATCCATCCCCTGCCAAACAAACAACCTCTTGATCTGGGCGTTCAAGTTTTGCGGCAACAGCCGCAGGAAGCCCGTATCCCATGGATCCCGATGTTGGGGCCAATTGGGTGCGATAGGATTTAAAGCGATAATACCGATGTAACCACGCTGCATAATTTCCCGCACCATTCGTGATAATTGCATCTTGTGGCATGACAGAGGTTAGGTGCGTGATCACCTGCTCCATCTTAACATCTCCGGGGGTTTCAAATGGGGTTTGCCATGCCTCATAGGACGAACGTTCCACTGTCGGCGGCTGGCTCAGCGGTTGCTGCACCAAGTCCAGCGCAGTTCGCAAAAATGCAGCGGGATCACAGCACACACCACGATCAGCAACATAAACACGGCCAATTTCAGCAGGATTGGAATGCACGTGAATCAAGCGTTGTTTCGTTTTAGGGG